>Ga0310690_10001250_pt1 | contig 46345 bp, 52 predicted proteins | sample AusTroGonzalo_MG_2_FD_207661 | JGI IMG/M metagenome (GOLD analysis project Ga0310690, IMG submission 207661) | Bovine rumen microbial communities from tropical cattle in Woodstock, Queensland, Australia - Gonzalo_04 (v2) (version 2) | ecosystem: Host-associated > Mammals > Digestive system >... | reverse complement strand
TATCGTAGTAAAAAATGTTAAACTTAAATGGGCTCACTTAGCTGAACCTAACACTCAAGGAGATTATGCTTCAGGAAAGTATGAAGTCTCTGTAGTCTTGACAGCTGAACAGGCTGAGCAGGTCAAAGGAGCTATCAATGCTCGTCAGAAGATCAAGACAGATAAAGATGGAGACTTGACAGTTACTCTGAAGTCCTCTGTAAAGCCTATCGTGGTTGATAAGAATGGTATGGCTTACTCTCCAGATATGCTCAAAAAACTTGGCAATGGTACTGTAGCGAATGTTCGTATCAACCTGTATCAATCTCGTGGTATGACCTTTGCAGGTATTGGAGCTATCAAGGTCAAAGACTTCAAAGAATATGTTAGCAAAGCTGATACAACTGACTTAGATGATGAAGACACTACATCGGCTGAACAATCTTTAGGTGATTTAGAAGACGATGAGTAAGAAGATAGACAGTCTGGTAAAGGACATCTACAAATTTCTGGAGAGCTACACGGCTGTTACACCTGAGCAGTCTGCAGAACTTGCCTTAGTCCTTTCTCAAGTTATCTGTGAAAAGCTCTCCACCTTTCGCAGACCAGCACTGTCAATGAGCTGTATAGGGCACCCTAGACGTAAGCTTAAAATGGAAATAGAAAATCCTACCAAGCCCACTGGTAAGCAACGTTTAAGGTTCCTATACGGCGATATCTTAGAAGCTGTTATACTGTGGTTGGCAAAGCTCGCTGGACATTCTGTGGAAGATCAACAGAAGTCTGTCGAGCTTGATAAAGTTAAAGGGCACATTGATGCAGTCATTGATGGACACCTTGTAGATGTCAAGAGTTGCTCTCCACAGTCTTATAAGAAATTCATAGGTGGCACACTTCCTTCATGTGACCCCTTTGGATACCTAGCACAGATCAGTGGTTACAAGGAGTGCTTACAAAACGATCATGCTCACTTCTTAGCCTTTGATAAAGTCTCAGGAGACCTGTGCTTGTACACTCCCGATGCTGATTTTGATCTCCCAGATCCCCATGAGGTTATCAAAGCAGCTCGGGAGGCTATCTGTACAAAGAACTTCAAAGACCTACCACCATGTGCAGAACCTGTACCTGCTGGAAAGTCTGGCAACATGAAGCTTCCTACAGATTGCAAGTACTGTGTCTTTAGAGACAAATGCTGGGATAACTTAAGAGTGTTCAAGTACAAGACAGGGCCTGAATACTTTACAAAGATAGTGAAGGAACCATCAGAGAAAATAAAGGAGATTACAAAAGATGGAAAAGTTAAATAATTGGAATGCTTGGTGCAACGATAAAGTCTTGTTACATAGTGAAGAAGACTTACCGATCCTGTTGAGCCCTAATGCTATCTTAGGAATTCAACAGACCTCAGCAGGTACTGAAATTGCTTTGGTAGATGGCTTGTACTTTACAGTTACTGAAAAGGTAGAAGATATCTTAGCAGCTATTGGAGAACTGATCACTGAATCAGAAGCTCGTAAAGCTGCTCAAGCTGAAGAACAACGCAAGCAGTACGAAGAAATGATGAAAGCTGAACAAGCTAAAAAGGCTTCGGAGGGCTAATGCTCATGAAGAAGAGGTTCATTGTCTTTTCAGACCTACATATAACCCCAAAGGATTATAATACAGCAATCCTCAAAGAGATCTCTCAAGTAATTACAAAAAGTAAACCTGATTACATTGTATGCACTGGAGATGTTGGAGAGTTTGCTAGTCAGAACAGGCTTGTTAAAGATCGTGGCCTCTTCTCAGTTGCTGATGAGCTAACTGTAGTTATGAACTACTTAGACTCATACATCTTTGGGCCAGTTAAAAGGATTCAAGCAAGGCAGAGGAGAGATAAGAAGAAGCTGTACAAGCCTACCATAGTCTTCTGTCTAGGTAACCACGACTCCTATGTCACAGATGCTCTTACGCCTATGCTAAAGGCTGAAGGAGCTATCGTAGTACAGCACAGGGATTACATTGTCTTGGAAGATATCATGTTCAGTCATACAATAGACAACGGTATATCTGGACAAGCCTGTACTACAGCTTCACAGATCCTTCAGAATACCATGATGAGATCTATCTCAGGCCACTCACATGTTCGTTCAATCACTGAGCAGAGAGACTCAAAAGGCTGGAAGTACTTTGCTATCAAGATGCCTTGCAGTACTCTCAATCATCCTGATTGGACCATACAGGGCTCTAAGAAATGGGATAGGGGTTATCTATGCTTGACAATCGATACAGAATCTGACTGGTACCATTACAGCTTTAGAGAATACTTAGGAGGTTAATGAAATGGGAGAGGAGTTTGCATTCTTTACAAAGCTTGCTGACTGCTACAGTATAGAAGACATACTGGTTATTATAGGGGTATCTGTAGAGGATCTCTTGAGTTATTACTTGAGGGATCCTATTCTAAAACATAAAGGAGACTTTGATCTTGACTGATAAGGTTTATTTAGGTGCGGATCCTGGCGCAAAAGGAGCTATAGCAATCCTTCAAGGTGACAAGGTTATTATAGATGATATGCCCAGTATTGAGGAAGCTATTGAAATTATTAGGAAGTCCTCTCCAGCTTTTGAGTGTAGAGCAGCTATTGAGCAGGTGCACCCATTGCCTGGACAGTCCTGCATAGCATCTTTTACATATGGAGAGAACTTTTTACTTGCAAAAATGCTAATAATGTGCTATAATAGTAGCCCTGTAATGGTTAGTCCACAGCGTTGGAAGAAATATTACGGGCTAAAGAAGGAGCCTAACGAGACCAAGACAGAGTACAAAAGAAAGTCTGTAGATAAAGCTAGGGAGTTATTCCCTCAGGCTGCAGAGCTTCTAAAGTACTCTAAAGATGGTAGAGCAGAGGCTCTTTTGATAGCAAACTGGTTGAAAGAGACTGATGAGCAAGGACTATGAGGAGTTATTAAGGGTGCAGGAGAACTGCATGGACATCGTTAAGATAGCCATTGACAAACTGAATAAGGTTCCTGTAAAGCCTATAAGAACTCTGAAGGACCTCTACCACGATCAGTTTATAAACGTTAATGAACAATTTATAAGGGGAATTTACAATGACAGACAAAGAAATCTTACAAGCAAACCAAGATCAAAGACAACCTGTAGAGTGCTGGACAAGGGTTATGGGCTACTTCAGACCTGTATCACACTTTAACAAGGGCAAACAGAGTGAATTCAGAGAACGTGTGTGGTTTACAGAGGACAAAGCCTGTCCTTGTAGCCGTGAGGAGGCTGCATGAAGCGTGAAGAAGTACTACAGAAGGCAGAGGAGATTGTAACAGGTGCTAGACAGACAACGTATGGCTCTCCAGAGGACAGCTTTTCCACTATTGCAGGTCTTTGGGGGTCTTATCTTGGTATACACATTTCTCCCTCAGACGTTGCAATGCTTATGGTGCTTCTCAAGGTTGCTAGGTCCAAGGGTGATGCAGGATACGCTGATAATTATATAGATATTGCAGGCTATGCAGCCTGTGCAGGAGAATTAAGAGATGCTAAATAATGATACAGCAGCTAGTTATATTCAAGGGCATGAAGGATTGTCTTTAAAGCCCTATTACTGTACAGCTCACAAGCTTTCCATAGGTATTGGCAGAAACCTAGACGATCGTGGGATTACTGAAGAGGAAGCTTTACTTCTCTTTGCTAATGACACGAGACTAGCTTGCTCAGATCTGTACAGAGTCTTTGGAGAAGACTGGAAAACCTTCCCAGATAATGTACAGCTTGCTCTGATAGACATGATGTTTCAGTTAGGTCTTACCAGATTCTGTGGGTTTAAAAAGACCATTGAGTATCTTAAAGCAGGTAACTGGAAAGAAGCTGCAAGAGAGATGATGGATTCTAAATATGCTCAACAGGTTCCTAAAAGAGCTGCTGAGAATAAGGCTTTGATAGAGTCTGCTTAGATCTTTACAGATACAAAGATGCCCCTCTTACGAGGGGCTTTCTTATTAGTCTTTTAAATATCTCTGTGCTTGTATCTTAGAGATTTCTTTTGAAGCTTTGACTGCTTCTTTTTCAGTTTTGTACTTTCCGTGGTTTAGTCCAGTCCTATGATAGAACTCCACAGCATCTTCCTCTGAAACAATCTTCCCATCAACTACTGTGGGTATCACAATATACTCACCATCTTCTTCAATGACTATTGAGTATTCTGTTGAGATTGTACCATCAGAGTTTTTTACAACTTGCCTGTCTCCTAAATCATAATTACCAGCGTACTCAAACCTTGAGACATTAGCAGGAAGTTCTCTAGAGGATGAGACAGGTTTAACTGAAGCTCTGAAAGCTTCAGCAGGTGTCTTGTAGTTACCTTGTCTAGTTCCATCTGGAAGCACTAAAGAGTAGCCTGTTGATGTCTTTGTAACAGTTGCTCCTTGTGCTTTAGGAGCTGCTGTCTGCACATTAAGAGCCTTCATGACTGGGTTAGCTATATCATAGACACTTAACAGCATTTCTTTAGCTCCTGCTTCTGTCAAGTCCTTTGAAGGAACATGCCTGACTTCTGGCTTATCCTCTCTTAAGACATTAAAGCCATCTGTATCCACTGTTACACGCATTTTAACATCTTTACCATCTTGTTTAGCTGTTACATCCCAGCCAACTCTATCATCTCCAAAGAGAGCTAAAGTTCCTGTTGTAGCAAAGTCTGAAGCTGCTTCAACCATCTCTAAGGGTTGTTCAACAAAGGTTTCTACAGCAGATTGAGCCCCTTTGCCAGCATCAGGTAACCCTCCTTTGATCTGTTCTTGCACCATTTTAACATCTCTATCAGACATCTCCCTAGTTTGAGACAGATCTCTGTAGGCTCCGTATTCTCCAGAACTTAATAGAATCTGATTAGATCTTGCTTTCTGACCTCCAATGCTGTTTCTGATTTGATAGTCATTGAACTCTTTTATGAGCTCTCTACGGTCAAACCCAAAGGACTTCTCAAGCATTTCAAGACCTCTCTGAACTACTGGAATACCTTCACGCATTCTAACAGCATCCATGTCTCCGCCTCTGACATACTTACCAGCGTTTGTAAGATCTTTCAGTTCTACTGCGGCTCTCTTACCAACGTCTGTCATAGCTGCTACAGCAACATTAAGAGGTGTAACAATATTCTCCCATCTATTACCAGCAAGACCATAGTAGTGGACAGATCCATCATCAGCTATCTGATAGAATCCTCCAGCAGATGTACCAAATAGTCCGGGGTCTACTGTAGCAGAATCTGTACCAGCTGTAACAGATCTAAAGAAGCTCTCCTTAATGTCATCCTTCATCTTTTGATCGTAACCTACATCTACAACCTTAGGATCCTGTAAAGCTCCTGTAGGAAGAGTGAAAGCTTTAATGAGTTGTTCTGCAGGTAACCAATAGCTGTTAGTGGCTTTCTTCTTCTCAGGAGACTGAGCATTAAAGTCTTTAATCATCTCTTCGTTAGCTTTTAAGACACCATCAGCAACATTCTTACTAGCTTCTTCGTTATCTGAAAGAATTGAAGCCATTGTAGCACCCTGTTCAGATAGTACAAGCTTCATCTGTTGCCATGTCCATCTATCCTTAGTCTGAGAAACAAGCTGAGGAAGTATCTTCATAACTGCTGCAGGATCCAAAGCTTTTAATAAGCCTGAAACAGAAGCTTCAGATCCATTAGAGCCCACCAAGAAGTACAGTTCTCTCCCTGTTAATGTTCCAGACCCTTTTACTCCTATAGCGTTTAGAGGAACATCTGTAAATGTCATGTCGAAGAACTGATTAAGCATGTCAGCCTCTTGAATCTGATTAGTTACATCATAAGACTTCTTCGCTTTATCTCTTAAGAACTCAAGACCTTTCTTATTCTCTAAGTACTCTGTTCCGTAGATCTGTACCTGTTGAGCTAACGTAGCATTATCTACGAAGGCTCTTGCGATATTAGGCTCAACTTTCTGAGAAGCTAAATAGTTTACCATGTTGTCTTTAAAAGACATCAAAGCAGCCTCTTCAGGGATATTCTGCATCTCTGGTCTACTGTATTGATCAGCCCACATAAGAGCTATTGCATTTGTCAAAGATGTCTTGATAGGACCCTTTTCAAGAACTCCTTGTTGTTGCTCTGGAGTCATTGAACGAAGGCCTTGGACAGACACTTCAACTTGAGATAGCTGAGCCATTGTTGTAGCTCCTAGTTGCATTTTAGTATCTATAGAAGCATTAGGAGCTATATAAGATCCCACTAACAGCGTATTCTTTTGTTGTAAAGTCTCCATATCCAGATTAAGATTTCTAAGAGCTTTAGGGACATCTCCATACTTCTGCATACCAGTCATCTCATAGATATTCTTGATATCATTTTCATCTACCTTAAAGATTCTCATAGCATTGACAGCTACATCATCATATCTCTTTTGCTTTTCTGAAGAACTTGTAGGAGTGCTATCAAGAAGATTGACATTCTGCCTCACATAGTCATAAGCCCCTGCAATGTCCTTATCAGAGCCAGAACCACCTTTTCCACCTTTACCAAATCCACTTATAAGATTACCAAAGGAATCAGCTACTCCACCCAAGATAGCTCCAAAGCCATTAGGTGCTTGGTAGTCTGGTGTGACTGTCTGAGCTTGTTGAGTCTTTACAATATCTCTTACTATTTCTGCCATATATTTTCTCCTTTATTTTATTAAGTTCGTACCAGACATTCCACTATTCATTAGCTGTCTGAATTGTAATGAGGTATATTTATCCTTGAAAGCTTCTGGTAGTCTATCCCAAGCTTCTTTATAAGCACTGGCTTTCTCTGTTGGATACACATTAGCACTATCCAAGACTACTGTTACTGCATCCCAGTTTTCCGTAGAAGGATATCTGCTGTAGTTTACAAGAGCTTTGTAGATTTCCTCTTGAAGATTGTGAAGAATATCTTTACGATACCTGTTCTCCACCATAGCTTTGTAAATCTCTCTAGTAGACATCCTCTTAAACCCTAAAGCATCTAAGACTGCTTGGGCCATGCTATTGGTTCTCTCTTGAAGCTCTCCTTTAGTATTCAAGATCTCTCCAGTCTTATAGATATTATAAGCCATCCAAGGTCTTGATATAGCGTTCGGCAGATGTCTCGGGAATCTCTCCAAGAACTGTCTGAAATCTTCCTCTGTTCCAGTTCCTTTGAATAGCTTCTTAGCGCCTGTATAGATCTCTCCAACTCCTTCAATAACATCCTTAAAGAGTTGCACTGAAGACACATTAGACAGATCCATATTTACAAGGCCCGTTGCAAGATCTACAGTTTGATCAAGGTTTGGTTCAAGAGGTGCTGTTAAGTTCATACCACCTGTAAAGTCTTTAAAGAACTCATTGATGATTCCTCTTCTAAACATTCCAAGGATAGCTGATGAATCTTTTAATGATGGTAAGTCTTCTGTATTGTCATCGTAGAAGATTCTATACACATTGTTAGAAAGTCTTGTGTATCCTTCAACACCAATGAGGCCTTCACCACCAACTAACAAGGCTGTTCCAAGACCTAGCTTAGCTCTCTGCCATGGTGTCAAAGCCTTATCAAACAAGACAGTCTCCATCCATCTGAAAGTAGGTGTTTGGAACTGCAACAGTGTCGCAGCAACTTGAGAGGACTGCAATCTACTCAGCCCAGTGCTGTCCATGTTCTGATAGAGTGATCTGCCGTATACTGAAGCATCAAGAAGCTCTTCAGTGCTCTTTCTAACACCATACAATCCTTTAGTCTTTAAAGCTGTTAAGCCTGATAAGATTCTTGGGTGCATTTCACCGAGGTTGAAAGGTGCAAAAGAGATTTCATTTAATAAGCCCTTTACAGATTGTCCAGATTCAAGCATACCACCAGCTGTACCGTGTGAGAACAGGCCCATATCCATTATATTGAGAGCGTTGTTAAGAAGCTCTGTGTCTCCTTTAAAGGCTTCCTTTGCGAACTTCTGAGCTTTGATAAGATCTCCACCAGATCTAATCATAATTGCTTCAATCTTAGCAGCTTCTGCTCCAAGACTTAAAGCATTCTTATCCATCAAGATTATAGAGATATCCTGAGCAGCTTGTCTAAAGAACTGTCCAACATTGAAGAAGCCCATCATCTTATGAGCTACACAGGTTCTCAAGAATAACAAAGGATTCAAGTCTTCTTTCCAGCTTTCCCATTTAACTCTTACACCATGACGAACTTTATTCACTTCTCCAGGAGCTATAAAAGATAATTTATCTCCTACCCACTCCATAGTGTTTATGAAGGCTTCTGCGACTTTTCTGTCTACTTCAGTAGGAGTTCCTCTAATAGCTGAATAGTTCTTCTGAGCTGTCAGCATCTGCTTAACAAGCTTCTTGTCAGATTCATTAAGACCACGTGTCTTAGGAGTACCCTTTATAAGCATCTCTCTATGAGTCATACTGCCAGAGTCTTCAATAACGTTTCTAAAGGTGGCTGCAAAGTGATCTGCTACATAGTCTGTATAGGCTCCCATCACACCACTTTCAACCATATCCTGTACAAGATATCTCATCTGGTGTTCAAAATCAACTGTCTGAGCCTTTTCAAGATCCCATGTTAAGAGCTCTCTACCAGTTCTCTTCATCCTTTGAACTTTTGCTTCGTTTGTAATGGCTTGGAAGAGGGAGTTCTTAGCAAACTGTTCCATCTCTTCAAGTCCTACTAAATCATCTACGTTGCTCTTACCTATTAGCTGTCTATAGGTCGGCATAACTTCTCCATCTTTAACAACTACAAGAGCATTGTCAATGTTTTCGAAGTCCATTCCCCTTTCTGAGAAGTATTCAAAGAAAGAATCAGCATCATTGAAAGGAGCTTTCTGCCATCCTTGAGACTGTAAGAGATTTGTACAGCCTTGCTTATCTCCCTTAATCCAGAGCTGTCTAGCTTCTTCAATAATCTGTGCAGTTCTCTGTAATCCAGGACCATCCAGATCTGTAAAGAATGTCTGAGAACCTATAATGGATCTTCTTCCTGTCTCTGTGGTACCCATCACAAGCTGCTTGACATAGCTGTTATGCTTACCGAAGAATCTTCTACCACCAGCTACATATGTTGTTACAAAAGCACCTAAGTCATTGATGTTAGTGCTTTGAGGATTCAACAGATAGTAGAAAGATCTAGCAGACACTGTAGAGTCAGGACTAATCGAAGGCTCAATGAGGATATACCCTTTATTGAACAGATCCTTAATCTTGTCAGTGTTTGTTAAAGCATGAGGAGTTCCTTCGATGGTATCTACTAAGACTCTCTTATCCTTTAAAGCACTGATTAAATCTGAAGCTGTATGAATTCTTGGAACAGGTCTTACAACCCCATCAATAGGCTTTCCATTGAACCAGACCTTTTTACCGCCCTTCATAATGAGTTCTCTACGCATTCCTTGATTTCTTACAAACTCATCCATATCATTCATAAGCTTGAAGTTAGTATAGGCTAGTACTTCTTTCTCATTATAGCCCTTAGCGAGTAATGTTTCAGGATCATACCAAGCACCATAGTCTGTAGATAAATCTACCAAGGCTTGAACAGATCTTTGAGATTCTTTAGGCAATGCTTTGAAAGATTTGATAGCTTCCTCTCCAGTCTTCTTTATAACACCTGCTGTTACATCTCTCAAGACATCAAGAGCTCTGATGTGTGTCGGATTTGAAGTAACAGTAGCAAGACCTGATAAGAAAGGCCTGTACCCTTTCTGTTTAATTAGACCAGCTTTCTCCCAAGCATCGTAAAAGATTTGTCCAACACCCTTGCGAGTATTCACAAGTAGTGTAGGTCTCCAGTAGCCATTCTCTTGAGACAGCTTAACCCATTCTACTGTGCTGTCAATGCCAAAGTCTGTACCAGATGCCTTCGCAGCATCAGCGAGAGCTCTTCCAAGCTTCTCAGCATTTTGTCTGCCAACATCTTTGCCATTCTTTATGACAGACTGGAAAGCACTCACAGGATCATTGTCATTCACAAGCTTAATAGCATACACCAAGTCGCCTTCTTTAGATCTTAAGACACTGTCCATGTCTGTTATAGCTACAATCTTCTCTCCATAGCGACCTCTTCCAGCAGCTATAAGGTTGTTCATATCTAAAGTGTCCATAACAGACTTAGCCAGCTTTTGAACATGTGCTGTAGTGACATTCTCAATCTTTTGAGCTTGCTGGATAGTCTCTTGTAGTCTTGTTCTGTAACTGTTCTCAATCTTTGCAATCAAGACTTCTCTGCTATTTGCAGGAGATCTCTTAGCATTATCTACAACATCTGCAACAGGATCTACAAAGTACTTCAAGACTCCTTCTTCTTCTGCAGCTTTGATTACAAAGTCTTTATTCTTTGGAGCTCCTAAGAGTCTCTCAGCGTATTCTTTAATTACCTGTCTATCATTAGTCTGTACAGCTCTGTCTATAACCTTTGCCACTTTTGATGCTGGCGTTAAAGCTACAGCAGCTCTCTCGATAGGTTTAAAAGCAATGTTGACTACTGTATTTGTGAAAGGGAACTGAACAGCTTCTAAGCCTGCAAGAGCTGTGTATTTACCCGCAGATAAGTATAAGCTATTAGCAGCAGACACTCCAGCTTTCTTCAATAAACTACCTGTTGTGACACCTGTAGGAACTAAAAGAGCAGCATTGAAATCTGCAAGAGCTGGAGAAAAGTCTAAAGCATTCCTTAGCAGTAACTCTTGAACATAAGGATTAACTCCATTCTCATTCCAGATATTCCTTATGTCTTTGATAATATTTGCATAGTCCGCTTCAGAGACATCTTCACGTCCTTGGATGTAGTTCATGTAATCCATAAAAGCTTCTCTATAGGTAGCTGCAGTAGCTTTCTTTCCAAGTCTCTTTACACTCTCATAGATGTCTTTACCATCAAAGACATCTCCAACATCTGCTTTAAGACCTAAAAGCTTTATAGCATTGTTAACAGTCATGGGGTCAAGGAGTGGGGAAGATGTAATAAAGTCTCCTGTCCACTTCTTAATACGACTCCATTTAGGCATCTTTGAGATTTCATCATCAAGTTCTGCAACAGCCTGTTCAAGTACCTTGTGCTTTCCAATAGCTCTCATCTGCTTTTCAGCAACCTCTAAAGGTGTAGCAAGATTTTTTGGATTATTTAAATCAGACTCTGCAAAGTTCTCTTTATTTGCAGATATAGAAGCAGCATAAGGAATCCCTTTAGAAGACAAAGCAGCAAGGCCTAAGATATCTTTTGAGGTTTTCTTTGAAGAGCCATCTCTAATAGCTTCTTGAACAGCTTTAGACATTACAATTCCTTCTTCCTCTTCAAGCAGACGAGCTTCCTCTCCCTTGTTCAGATCTTCCCAGTCTTTTTTAGTCTTGATAGATCCTTCTGGTAGACCCAAAGATTCTGCAGTATCTTCTGCAAAGCCTTGCATGCTGTCAGATAGATATGGGTTCTCTGCTTCAGGGGCAGTGATATAATCGATAAGAGAGTTTTCTTCTTTCTTAGCAGATTCTGTTACAATGTCTATAAAATTCATTTAATCCTCTTTAGATCTGATTGTATCTGTTAATACCTTGATAGATTGGAGAAGCTACTGCATTCCATATACCTACATTCATCAAGTTACTTTGAAGTGCTGAAGCATATGATGAGGAATACAAAGCGTTTATAGTTTCTGGAGTATAGCTTGAAAATCCTTCTACCATAGCAGGTGTTATTTCAGTTGCTCCTACGGTTGTTCCTGCATTAACTGCACTACCAGCAGCAGCACCAGCACCTGCAAAGGCTCCAGCAACGCCAAAAGCCATCGAAGCTATCTGCCCAGTTGCTAGGGTAGTCTGAGCAGCCTTTGCATATTTACCAGCTTTCTTCATATAGAAGTTGTATAGATTCACAAGTCTCTGATCATTTGCTGTATACTGTATAGAATATTGAGACTGACTACCAATACTAGACAGAGCTGAAGAAGCTAAAGAGCTTGTAGCAAGACCATAGGAAGTTGATGCAGCTAAAGAGCCTGATCGAGCCATTCTAGCTTCTCTGATAAGCTGTAGATAGTAAGCATCCTCAGCATTCTGTTCACGTTCCTGTTGAATCCATGTAGCTTTTTTAGCAGCCTTCTTAGCACTTTTACCTATTCCTAAAGAACCTGCAATGCCTCCTACAGCAGATCCTACGGCAGCTCCTACAAGAGTTCCTACGCCAGGCATTATATAAGATCCTACTATAGCTCCAGCAGTAGCACCTCCAGCAACTGTTCCAACTCCTCCTTGAGTCTTAGTAAGCATTAAATCCTCCCATCATTCTTAAGGTCATAGACAAGCCCTTCAAGGATAAACTGAGAGCCTTCAATACTCTCTAGCTTAATCTGGTAAGCTCTGCCTAATCCTCTTATATTTGTCTTGTTAATTATATATCCATTATCTAAAATAGTGCTCTTATGAGGTCTGTAAAGATCTGCAGGACTACTCCATTTTCCAGTTCTTCCAGTTGTTCTCCAATCCCACAGGACACTTCCTTGACACTGTGAAGGATAGATGTAGTCTCCTGTGATAAGCTCTCCAGTCTCTGTGCGTCTAAAGTAGGTTACCAAGTAGGGCATGTTCTTAGAGTGCACAAGGTCTGTTATACGTCTACCTGTAAACTGAGAAGTTCTTGTAGAGTTCATAGGATGGCTGATAAGGTAGCTATCAAAGACATAACCATCGCCACTCCAGTCTCCTGCTGTCCAGTCTTTTAAGAGATTATTTCTAAAGTCTCCAAAGGTTACCTTCATGTTGTTCACATCAAGACACACAAGGATTGAAGACTCATATGTAAAGGCTTCAGAGTCTATTGGATCATCTGCTAAGATATTGACAAGGTTCCCAATAGTGCTTAGGTTGATTACAGTGTCCTTATCAGCATCTCTTGCAAGAACTAGGATATCCTTCTGATCGTCCAAGTAGCCTGTAACTGAGGCTGTGATACTGGTAGGATCGTCATAGCCTGTAAAGGTTATTGATGAAGGAGTAGGACAATCTGTTGTAAAGCCATACAGCACCAGTTCTCCATCATTCATAACAAATACAGGAGCTGTTACGTTTGTCATATTCCCATAGGTATAGTAGGATACTCCACTATCTTCATAGGTTGCATAACTTCTGGTACCCTCAAGGACAACATCCAAGTAGTCTGTTCCATACTCATTACGAACTTCTCCAACAGGCGACAGGATTTCTCCATCATATGTGAAGATCTTATTAGTTCCTACTTCTTTATAGTAGTAATCTTGGAAGGCTCTCAAAGACCCAGAGCGACTTGCAAACTCTGTATCTGTCAGATTCACAACAACCTTGGAGAAACCTGTGGTAGGGTCTCCTACCATTGCTGAGAGGAATTCATAGTAAACTCCAGGGATAGTGTAGTTGTCTTTGTATTCAACCTGCATATATGTTATAGCAGCATCTGGTAGGTTCTGAGCAGTATATCCTGTATCACCCAACAGAGATTCTTCACAATATCCAAAGGTTAATCTACAGACTGTATCACCGTTTACCCATTCATTCCAGACACCAAACCAGATCACGTCAGTACTAGAGAAGCTCCCATAGTATGAGCCAGTTCCTGAATAGGTTAAAGAGTAACTGCCACCACTGTCTTTACCAAGTGTAATTGTCTCTTCAACAGCTCCAGTTGTAGAGTTACGAATCTTGATAAGAGTCTTTGAAGAGCTATTGGGCATATCATCAAAAGCACTTAAGTCACATCTGAAGATAGCTCCTTCTCTATTTGCAGCATTGTGGAAGATGTTCATATGAATGCTCTCACAATGGTACTCTTCAGAGTTCTTAGCGTCTCTGTAGCCTTCCATGTTGTATTTGAGCTGATCTCTAATCTCTTCTCCAACTTCCAAGTAGACATCTGGATCTTCTTCGAGCTGATTGTAACGTCCTGTAATAATATCGTTCACCACATCAAAATCTGCTTCACAGTAGCTGTCATCGATATCTCCCAAGATAGGTTTGTAGAAACTGATGTAGCCTTCTGGATTGATATTGTAGTTATCCTCAGTAGTATAGTACGTTCCAAAATCTCCAGGAACTGTGGAGGCTGTATAGATTCCCTCGGGGAAGTTACTCTCCAGATCCTGAGCTATATAGACTCTATTGTTATTGTAGTACATTAGCATCCACAGGATTTCTGTATCAGCTACAGATCGTGTGAGAATGCCAGATATATTTCTCTGCAGCTGGATAGTGCTATCATTTACTCTAGTAGCCTTATAAATCACATAAGACCCAAACCTTATAAGATCTATCGAATCTCCTACAGCTAAATCAGACAGAGCGTTTAAATCAACTCTAAAGATACATCCGTTCTGTTGTAGATTTAACTTTGAAGAGACCCTTATATAATTATTAGAAAGATCTATAAAGTTCTTAGCAGAAGCAATGACAGGGTATTCTCTAGTAGCTTTGAAAGGAACCTTCAAGGACAATCCCGAGACAACTTCTGGAAGACCTGGCTCAACCCACTCATCTGTATCTGGATCTTGGTAGCCTGTAGCAATCTTCTGAGGAGCAAAAGAGCCTCTCTTGATATCATACACGAGACAACAATCAAGTCTACGAGGTTGCTCATCATCACTCGGATAGAACCAGTATATCTTCTTTTTAGAGCTACTATAAACACCTTTGCAGTACTGATGTTGCGTGTTCGAGAGCTTACCAAACCATGTAAGTATTCTATCTGTTGAGATATCCTGCACAGCCAGTCCAGCTTCTCCAGATCCTAAGACGTTTATGCCAGTAGTACCCCAGTAGAACACACCGAACTCTGTATTTACGAAGCTATCTGGAGCCTGTGTAGGTACAGAGTTCAAAGAGCCTGCAGAATATGCAGTAGCTGTAAAGATGTTGTTAGCTGTACCAGTAATTACAACATTTCCTCTAGTACCAAAGACAAACAGGTACTGCCCAAACTGTGCAAGCTTGATACCATCTCCAATATCTGGTAAGCTTATGAAGCCACCATCTGTCTCAACAACATCAGAGATCTCTTCAGATGTAGGATCTGCTTCTGAATAGCATTTTCCAGCGTTCTCAATGCTTTCTGAGATTATTTGAGAATACAGTAGAACGTCTCCACAGAGATAAAAGATTCTTCCAGCATATGCGCATGTATCTGCAATATAATCTCTACGAGGCTTTACAACAGGTACCTGCCCTGCAGGATCATCTGGAGAGACAGGGAAAGAAGTATCCAAGATATTTGCAACAGGCACACCAAGCTTTGTAGCTACATCTTGCATAGCACTTGTGAGATCTGCTGTATCGTTTCTGTCTTGATTGAAGAAGTCTAGCTTGAAGTGCCCTCTAGCTGCAGGAGTATTACCAAAGGTCATATTGATAATATCTTCAGGTTTGAACTTATCTGTCTTCTTATCTTTCAAGTACTGTTGAGCTAGGTTATTTGCTGGAAAGACTTTAGGAGTAAGATTACTGTTGTCATAGAAGTCTGCAATAAGCTCTGTAGTCCACCCTTGGTTCAAAAGATTGTACAAATGAGCATAGGAGAGCTTTTCAGGAGATTCATCAACTGCTAAATAATCTTCAGCACCTCTGGTATCATCTCTGATCTGTAAAGATAATCCAGATACAGCTGTGTAGGCTGCTGTTCCACCTGCTACAACTGCTGAATAGGTCTTCTTTTTAGATGACCATATAGTTAAGTTAGTGCTTCCGATTCTATGATAGACTCTCATCTTTGATTCATACCATCCATAGACCTTTATAGACACTTTTAAACCTCTAGCAGACATTGAATCTGCTTCAAATGTGATATAATCATCTGGAGACCATTTATTTGCTTTTGTCTTATTTGTAAAGACATTAGGAGCTTGCTCAAAAGGAACCGCTGTAAGATGTCTCCTAACCTCTAAAGGAAGGCTATTAAAATACTGTGCAAGGGTGTAGGAGTTAGGAAAGGGTGTATAGTCTCCATCGGTCTTTTGAACATAGTACTTACCAATAGATATATCATCTATAAAGAACTCACAATAGGCTAGTTTACTTTCTGGTTTACAGCTGCCCATTCTTTGAAAATTACCTTGATAAGCTGTACAAGCAACTACACAATACGGTGTAGAAGTTGGGAGATATGGAGCAGTCTCGTCTTGAGCATTACGAAGTCTGATTGGCTCAATAGCTGAAGAGGTAATGAAAAGACATCCATAGGCCACAGTAAATTTACATCTGGCTGTTGCAACATCCTCATCAGTTCTTCCAGAAAGCTTATGAGCTGTTAAGTCTAACGTATAGTCTATCTCTTCTTTTGAATAGGGCTGTCCTTGATTCTTGTAAAAGATAACTTGAGAGCCTATCTGAACAACTAGATAAGGAATCTGTTTATATGTTTGAGATTCATCAGGGCTATTGATGTCTGTCCATTCTATTGCGTTGAATGCAAGATTGCTTTTTGAGATATCAACAAGCTCATTGTTAAACAGATAACCTTCTTCGTAGTCCACACCAGGTCTTCTTGAGCGACTACCATCAGCTCTGATCATCATGTTGCATTCATCTTTTGTAAAGTCTGTAGAGTCCACAATACCACTTAATTCTGTATTGAGACCTCCTAAGAAAGGACTTGAAGACATCAGTCCAGGTTCTGAAGTGCCTACTTTATTTCTGTTTGTTGCCATTTCTGATAATCCCTTATAGCTTTCTTTTTACTGCTTTCAGAGGCTTTTGCAGCTCTCACTGTGCTTCTAGCCTCTTTAAGCTTTTCTGCTCTAACCTTTAAGGCCCATGCTCTACGAAGAGTATCAAGAGACATATAACCACTGTCTAAGCCTTCACAGTAGTATGCACCATCTCTGAACTCATAAGGTACTGAGATATCATTGAGAGATAGCTCAGTAGTCTCTTGAGCCCAATCTCCTAGACTCTTCGAGTCTTTAGAGCTTTCAGCTAGACTCTGAACAGCACTCTGTTGTTCCATCTTGTATTACCTCTTGTATAGCTCTTTGAGTTATTTGTGGTATTGATGAAAAGCTTTCTGCCTTTATCATATTCAATCTGGTTCAGGTTCCCTCTGAGTTCCATATCAGCAGCTGTCTTTGCTCTGCTCAGAAGAATTGCGAACTGCTGCTCTTGAAGGTCTGGAATGAACTCATCCTTCATTTCAAAAGCTGGAAGAGTATGTCCATAGCAGATGCAATGTCTACCCTGTAAAGTATTTTCAAATTCACTGTTATAGCTATCAAAGATCAAATACTTCCCCGAGATAATGGTGTAGTATGAAGGATCCTTATCGGTTCTAATGTTATATAAAGCCCCAGACTCTTTATCAGTAACTGTTTCAACTACTGGAAGAGTTGTATCCATTCCTAAGGTCCAGTCAATGAACTCCATAGGCTCCATGTACTGAGGGCTGTAGATCTTTCCATCCTTATGAGTGTACTTAACAATGTCCAATGTAAGAGCTTCATCAGGAATAATCAGGCAAGTCTTTGCAGATTCACTTGAAGCACTCTGTAATTGAAAAAGCTCTAAGGCTGTTTGAATCTCCTTAGATAAGACCATCTCTTCATAGGTCTCTTTGATGATTGTAGCAATCTTAAAGGATTCGTCTGAGTCATTGATGGAGTCTACTTTGTCTGCATTTACAAACTCTGCGACTCTCTCTGTCATTTCTTGAAGGTTCATTGGCATCTCTTGAAATCTCCTAATTCCGTATTATAGCACATTATTGATATTTTGTCAAGGCTTTTTTATCTTCATTTGAACTTTGAAGAGCTGAGACAGTTTTTACAAAGCACATGACAACATCTCTGTTATCTCCTATAGAGCACTCAACTCTATTTTGTAAAAGTAAAACTGATGGTACCTGCTGAGTCTTGTTGCAGTTGCTGCAGGAAGCTAATAAGATCATCAGTAACAGGGCTAGAAAGGCAAGCATCATTAAGTCTTGACAGGTCTGTAAGTTTCTTTTGAAGTCGTTCCAGTTCATGAGTGTTCCTCTCTTCTTTATCTTTCATTGCTTTTATATTTGCTTCAAGAGTAGCTGTTAAGATCTTATTACTTTCTCTTGTAGCTTTTAAGTCCTTATAAGTAATCCTTAAAGAGAATACTAATATAAGTATTATAAAGATACAACCTATAAGAGCTTTCTGAAGCATTAAAGACCTTTCCAGACACTGAGCATTTCACTGAGAGAAAGACCAAGAACTGAGCAGACTCCAACAATCATCAAAGCTATTGTAATCTTATCTCCGTACTTTTCCCAGAATCTTTGAAGCCATGTGCCTCTTTCAATGTACTGAATAACCTTATCAAGCTTTCCTTCCATTGAGACAACCTTCGCAGACAGATCTGTAAAGCCCTTTTCAAGTCTTGTCATTCTCTCTCCTTGCTTTTTATTATCTGCTACAACCTGTTCAAACACTATTCCAATCTCCTCTGGCATCTTCTGTTTGAGCACTGCTAAAGCTGTCTCGGTCTTATCACACATCAGGATCTCTCCATAAGTTTCAAAGTTTCTTGCTTGTACTTTTCAAGCTGTTGTTTTGTTCTTTCATTCTTACAGAGCTTGATAGCTTTATCAAAGCGTATAAATTGCCTAGCAAGATGTACCTGTCGAGTTGTTTCATCGATCAGGGCTTCTCTAGAATCTGTCTCAGCTTTTAAAAAGTCATCTACAAAAGGCATCTCTGTCACTTCTTCTTTCTCCTAGCGTTAGACAGAGCAATAGCTACAGCTTGCTTATGAGGTCTTCCAGATCTCTTTAGCTCTCTGATATTCTCTGAAATAACCTTCTTACTCTTACCACTCTTTAAAGGCATATTAAGCACTCCTCCATTCTACATAAATATATCCAATATCTGCATAGAAGTTATCAGATTCATCTGTAACTCCACCAGCTGATCTGCTGTATGTGTACTGTTGAGTGCTTGGCTGACCCTTAACAGGAATCGAAGAGGCTTCTAACAAAGTAACTTCATTAGCCTCTCCTTCAGTGTACACATGAGTATCCTCTTCTTCTGGTATGTTCTCTTCAGGTATAAAGACCCATCCAAAACCTGCTCCATTGTTACGTCTAAAGCATCTGCAAAGTGTACCAGTCTTTGTGAGAGAAGATACCACAGCTCCTGTAGAATCTGTAAAGGTAGCTGTATAGCCTGTATAAGCTTTATCTCCTGTGTCTGTAAAAGAATTCAGTTTAGTGAGACTCAAAGAGCCATTTGCACATAAGACATATCCTGTAGATCCTGTACTACCTTCCCAGTTAGATGCAGTTACTGCAGACACTCCTTGGACATCTATTGTAGTATTCATAAGATTTGTCCAGTAGTGTTCAGAATCTGCTGCGATTGTATCAAGTGGACCAGGTTCTGTGGCTCTCCAAACTTCTGTGCCATTAACAGATATATATGTTTCTTTTAGATCTACTGTACCATTTGTAAAAGCATCTGTACCACTTGATGCGTAAGCACCAATTCCTAAGGTTCCTGTATTAGAGTAACTCGTAGTAATGGTTGCAATAGTGCTCCATGTGGAATTATCGGTAGACTTGTAAAGATTTACAACATTGCCATTTCTAGAGCACTTTAACCAATAGTCAGTATTCAAAGCTACTGTGGAAGAATCTGAAACTCCTCCTGCCCAAGATGTTGAACCATTACCAATATTTAAATGGAATCTATTAGAGTCATCAATGCCAATATATATACCATAAGAACTGGTAGCAGATGTGCCAATAATTTGACAATATGACGTACTAGCAACACTCTCTGATACTTTTGTGACTATTTCAAAGTTTTGATTGGAGTCAAATGAGGGACCAACCAGATAGTTGCTAGAACTAAAACCACTAGCTATAAAGTTAGAAGTTATCGAAGGACTTCCTGTTACTGAATAGTTAGGAGTAAAGGACGTAGAGCTAGCAGTTAAAGCCACCTGATCAGGGTACTTACCAATACCTAGGATCGTAGCATTTGACGTATGATTCAGATATACAGACTTATCACTATCATAATAGCTTGCACAACTTGCTAGGTCTGTTTGAGGATCGCTTGTTACAGCAATACCAGACACGTCTTGATCTACTCCTGTATTATTATAGTAGTAAATACCGCTTCTGTCAGAAAGAGTGTAGCTATCTTTCAAAGCGTTGAGTAAAACATGAGTATTTGTAGGAACCCAGTAGGAGTCGTCAATGGATCTATTATAAGCTACAACAGGTGTTGCTGAGAGACTAGCGAGGGTGTGTTGCTTTGCAGTCTTGACAACTCCATCACAGATAATTCTCACACCTGTCAAGTCAAATGTCCAGTTAGCATAGGATCTGCTTTGATAGTAGTTAACACCTATCGCTAGAGTCTTGTTAGAGACCTTGCTCAGCATGTTTGAGTTATATCCAGCATACAGAGTCCACTCACCACTTTCAATATCTGGAAGAGTGTCAAGAGTGTACTTATCTGTAGCATCTTCTAAGTAGTATGCACGAGTGTTTGAGGTTGTTATTTTTAAGTATGTCCACACTTTTGTATTCAAGAAGCTTCCAGAGGCATACGAGGTTGCAGCAGATTCAAGATACATATTAGGTCCGAAAGCAGCTCCACCAGGCCCTACACCCCATCCATCGTTACCACTCGTTACAGAGATTGAGCAAGGATAACTGCCAGAGCTTGATACACTAGCTGGTAAGATATGCTTAGCAATGCACACAAAAGAACTGCTAAGAGACGGTATAGTCATCGTAACATATTTTGTATTTGAGATATCACTCAAGATGTAGTCACTTGATATCGTAGGAGACCCTACAACAGAGTAATTTGTAGGTCCATAAGTATCATTTTCAAAAGACCAATCAGCTTCTTTTAAAGATTCTCCGATTATATAATTTTTTGAATGGCTGAGATAGACAGGTGTTTCAAGACCTATATAGGTGTCATAGACTCCTGTAGGAGCGTTTGCATTAGAAGCTCTGACAGTTGCTGTACCGTTGTAGGATGTCACATAGAGGCCATTAAGGCATCCATAGGTCTGCCCAAGCACCAAGTCACTCAAGTATATATTAGTATCTGGTAACATGATTTGATAGGTTCCATCATTGTAGAAGCCTTTAGAGATTGTTACAGAACCTGATACATCTTTTGCATAAGCTCCTTCCCAGAAAAGCTCTCCTGCCACAGAGATTGAGCATTCTTTAAAGTCTATAGAGCCTAAGAAAGGATTGTTAGAGCCTCTGTTATTACCAAAGATTGGATAGAGACCTCCGTGTACTTTTGAGCTGGATGTTATAGTTAACTTTAGATCCCAGTCATCATTCTCATATGAGTAGAACTTATAAGCAGATCCTGTGAATTCTGCTTTGACTTTGTAGGTTGTATTGGCTGCTAAAGCCATTATAACGGATCCATTTGCAATATCCCACGAAGAACCATTAGAGCTTAACCAGCACACTAAATTACCATTGTTGATATAGAAAGGTGTGCAACCATCTGAAGTTCCATAAGCACCTGCTAAACCCTGTGCAGTACTGACCGAGGACCCTGTTGTGAATTTTACAATGTATACCCAGGTGCTGCTTCCAGGTGTGAAGGTGCTACTAAGTATCATATAGCTGCTATCGCCAAAGTCGCTAACAACGCCATTATTATCTACTGTAGGGTTTCCAGCTTTGGTAGCGTTTACAATCCATTTTGTAGGCATTAAAGAGGTTCTCCTTCATTTACTATTACATTAAATCCATAACCAAGTCCTACATTAGACCACGGAGATGCTGTAGGATCTATGGTGGTTGAGACAGTTAACTCCGTATCTCCTAAGGCATTGACACCATCGTTGGTATCCACAAAGCCTGTTAAAGCTTCTGTCAAGTAGTTCTTGGTTTCATTAGGATAAGCAAAGAACTGGTAGATCTTAGACAGATCATCAAGCTTCTTTACAAAGATTGCTGTGTGGTCTCCCCCACTCAATGAGATTCTATATCCTACACAGACAGATATAAGACCAGCATCCCAGTTGACTTGTAAGTTACCAGCATATTTATAAGTATCTGGAATATCAATAAAGACGTCTGGTAATCTCTTAACTGTCTCTGTGGCTTTATCAAAGATCAAGTGAGCAACCTTATTACCTACTCCAGTAACTGTATCGTACCCAAAGTAGTTACCAACCACAAAAGATTCAACATAGCTTCCTTGATCTTTTGAGCAGATTTGCCAGCCTTTTAAGGCTCCGTAGGTCTCTCCGCTATACTGGCCTTTAAAGCCTCCTCTTAAGCATGCTTCATAGGCTGAAGCAACAGATGTAAGGTTTGACATAGACCAACCAGATCCTGTCTTAGTTATCTTTCTAAACCTCCACACATTACCATTGCCATAGTCAAATTCCCACAAGTAGTCTACTTTATTATCAAAGAACTTTACACCAGGTCCATCAGTATATGTGAAGAATCCTGAGCAGGTGTCGACCTGTGTTGAGGGATCATCAAAGGTTGCTACAACTCCAGAAGCTTTGATAACATACCATGTCCCATTATAGTAGGCTGGAATGCTGTTTCTAGCTCCTCCATCTACTGTAGTCAGTGTGTTATTCTCATTGACTCTATAAACATTAGTATAGTTAGTTATAAGGCACTTGAAATATCTATCAACAGCTGTTGAAACACCGTAGGATGTTTGATTGATTAGGAATAAGGGTTTGTAGACTCCATCCACAATGGTTCCAAAAGTAGTGTATCGAGGTTCTCCATAGCTTGTTGTAGCTGCATAGCCAGCGATAGGAACTTTACCATCATAACAGACAGCATAATAAGGGTTAGAAGAGTTGATTGTTTTTGTAGAGCCTGTTAAGCTACTATAGGAAGCATCCCATGTGTTTCTGTAGAAGCATGCTGTATTTCTATTACGGAAGTATGCAGCTCCATCAACTACGTCATAGGTCAACTGACCTCCACAGCCTATACCACAGAGCATCTGGTATGTGTCTGTAGTACCTGCAAGGTTTGCTTCATGACTATACAGAGCTGAATCAAATACCACATTTAAGAAAGGATAAGAGTCAAACGTTGTAGGAACTAGAATGACTTTATCATCGGTTGTATAGGCTTCTGTATTAACAGCTCTAGCAATTACTGTAGAGCCACCTCCACTAGGAATACTCTCAATAGCTGTAGGAAGGTTTGAAAGATCCTGTGTAGCTGGAAGAGTTCCTCCCATTGTTGAAACAGACACATAAGCTGCTGCAACCTTATTCTGAGCATTTGTAATGGCTGTTGCTATACTCATTTAAATCTCCTAAAGGGCGTTAATAAGTGTTTCAATATCTCCACAGGTATCGTAGAACAGTTTAGCTCCAACTGCTTTAGAATTGGTGCTTGAGGCGTCTACAGAGGAGACAATGTCTGTAGCTTGTAAAGCTGAATCAGCTTTTGCACCCTGTGCAGCTGTAGCAGCTCCAACGTCTGAAGCAGTTAATGTGATATTGCCTGAAAGAGCTTTTGAGTTGATTGTAGTTGTCTTTGGTACATACGTTGAAGAAGCAGCCGAAGGAGTCAGATAAGGACCTTCTGAGCCTATGTAATTCCAAGCACCAACACCTCCTGTAATAATCCATTTGTAGTATGAAGAGGCATCACTGTGTGTGGAGTCTGAAAGGACTTTGACAATATCGTTATTACCTAGTGAGGATGTATCATAGTTCTGAAGGTCTGTATAAGTACCTACAATATCTTTGACATCGGAACTAGCTACAAGAGCATCGATCTGACTCTGTAATCCATTATCAGCATTCTGTCTTGTAAGAGCTTCAGCAGCTACATCAGCTTGAGACAACTCTGCCCATCTTTTAGCACTATGAGTACCTCCCAAGTATTCTACAGCTGTATCAGTTCCTTCTGCCCATGTTTGAGCATTTGCAGCCCATGTAGGAGCAGCCATAATAGCTGATATATTGTCTGCACATGTCTCTAAATCTGCAATAACTTCAGAGTCTGCTAAAGCTTCAATATCATCCAAGTGAGAATAAAGGGTATTAAGCTTTGCAATGTCTGCGTAGATAGCAAGCAAAGCATCCAGATTTTGTGCAAGACCTGCTAATTCATCATATAGGGCTTTTGTATCATCATAGTAGCCCTTAGCATCCGCAGCAGCATCCTGTGCAGCAGTCTTTGCAGCGTTCATTGTAGGGTAGATGTTCTCCTCATAGTAGAGCTGAACAGCCTGTTTGGCTTGATCTACCAAAGTATTAAGGCGTGCGACAGCGGCTTCAACATCTGCTATAAGTCCTTGGATGAATTGTCTTGTAAGAGCGTCTGTATCTTCGACTGCCGCACCGACATTCACAATCCTCTTACCATTCATATCCAGGACTTCTTCCATCTGATTAGGTTCGACACCAGATCTTGATAATGTGTCGTTGATAGCTTGTTGAAGTCTTAGAAAGTTTTCATTTAATGCTGTTAAAAAGGCCTGCTCTTTATGAACAACCTGTGTAAGTGTATTGAGTTCTACTTTGTTTGTCATTCTAGTCCCCTATCTAGGATATACAACAGTTATTAGACCAAGATCCTTTAAAGCTTCTAATAAGTTATTATAGCTTGCAGCAAGTGACAAGTATCTTGACTGAATACTAGCAATCTGATCAAGAATCTCATTGATCTTTGAAGATTCATTTAAGGTGTTCTGATTAGCACCTGTAAAGTCTACTGCAGGAGACATGGTATTTGAAGGATCTCCAACTAATCCTAAGACATCTAAAGGAGTCACTGGAATAACTATATCAGCTGACACTGCAGCTTGTTCAGTAGGCGTGAGTTTTATTTTATCAGGTGTTAGATCTTCCCAGACTGTGTTACCTTCTCCATCTGCAAAAGGAACTTGGTCAGCCTCTGCTGTAGAAGCTCCCTTAAGTTCATGTAGCTGAGGATCTGTTAAGTTTTTATGTGCAATTCCATTTAAAGCCATATCAAATTCCTTTTGAAGATGGAGAGGCTCCGAAGAACCTCCCCAGTTTATCTTAGACGTATTCCACGATTAAGACAGCTTTTAAGCCACCTAAAGCAGCGTCTGTCGAAGCACTCGGAGCAACTGTGATATAGCTGTCTTCAGCGACAACAGTACCAATCAAAGCTTCCGAAGCCACAGGGTCTTTGACACCTGCAGACAACGCTACACCGTCTAACAAACCGTCAGCATCAATAGCTGTACCGTCCAATTCACAAGTACCTACATCAACTGTCGTAGCAGCTGTAGCAGCAACTTCCAAAACCACCAAGCGGCAGTTCAAGATAGCAGAGCCTGCAGGAATCTTGGAAGAACGAATTGTTAAGTCTGATTTAGACGGAATACCATCTTTATCATAATCCCAGTACAGTTCCAACTGTTTGATAGCACCAAAGTGAGTTACATCAACTACACCGTTCTTATCAACAGCTTCACCAATACCATAGGTTACGTCCATACCAAATGCGTCTTTATAAGCCATGTTTAAATCCTCCTATAACTTAAGAAACCGCAGAAGTCGTGTCATTGGCACACAAGACACCAACGAAGTTCGGGACTTCACCTTTGCCCAAACCGTAACGGCAGACCGTCACAAATTCTTCACGGCGTTTGTACATGTTCCAGTTACCTTCGAACTTCGGCATCATTCTCCAAGCCATTCTCCACGGACGCATGTCAGGGATGTTAGCGAAGAAGCAAGCCAACGAAGCATTCGTAATCGTCTTCGAAGTACCTTGAGAGTCTCCGACAGTTTCAGAAGCAATCACAGGGGTGAAGTTCGAAACATAGACATCGAATCCAAAGATGTTGAAGGCAAAGCGAGTGCCTGTGATAGCACCTTCTTGGAACACTCTTTCATACAACGGTTGATACGCCAAAGCGTTCTTGAAGGAAGCACTTTGAGTAATCGCATATTCTTGGTAGGTCGGGATGATAGCGATCATCGGTCCGAAGTAGCCAAGTTTATGCAACGCTGTAGAGGCCATAGCAAAGTCGGACAACGACAGAGCACCATAAGCTTGCGTAGAAGCTTGCGGATCATACCCAGCAATCCAACGATGCGGCAAGCCTTCCAAAGAGTTAGCATTGCCAGCGGTTTGCAAAACACTTTGCAGACCAAAGATTTTTTGTTCAAGATCAGCAGCCAACGCACGAGCTTCTTTAGCAGGCACAACAGCAGCAATCTTCGCAGAGACATAGGAGTCTTGTGCAAATTTTTCTGTGATGTAGTGGCCAGATTGTCTGTATTGGTTGATCGTGAATTCTCTGGAGGCCATATCCAAACCTTCTAAGAGGATGTCTGTGCCTTCCACATAATCATGAACAGTTGCATTACCGATTTCGATATCGATGAACTTTTCACCGTCTGTGAATTCGGTAATCATATCAACGAAATTCATAGCGAACAAGTAAGGTTCTAAAGTACTACGTAAAGCAGCATTGTAGATTTTCTCACGGATAGCTACGGAATTCGTTTGAGAGTTAATACCATTTAATTCCATTTTAAAGTATCCTTTTTAGTTGTTGTTAATAAAGTTAGTTAAAAATTTACTTGCCAGGTACTTGCCATTCTTGATAGTTACCCAAGACCTTTGAAGGGTCTTTCATAGCTTCCTTGAATAGATTTTGTAAGAACCCTCTATCCGTTGCCAGTTTACTGTCTTTGGACAGTCTTTCGATATCTGACATAGGTTGAGTAGGCTGTGAAGAGGCTGTAGTATCTGTAATGCGTCCTTTGCCGATTAAAGAATCAACAGAGACCATTACAGGGTCTTCAAGCCCAAGCATCTTCAAAAAAGCTTTAGGAGAGTCTTTTGCAATAGACATCCCAAACTCTTTAGAGATACCAAGCTCTTTGCACTTGGCTTCAACTTTGTTATCAGCTTCAGCTCCAAAGACCTTTTGTAAAGTATCTGTAACTGTTTTAAGGTTACCATCCTTTAAGGCTTGTTGTTGTTGTTGTTGCAAAGCTTTTAGAGCAAGTTCTTGAACCTTTTCTTCCGTGAGTTGGCTAGTCGGCTGTGTCACTTCTGTGGGTTGTTGTGGTTGTTCCATCGTTTTAATGTCCTCTTGAAATTGTTGTAGGTTAGTGATAGCTTTCAATCGAGCTTCCATCTCACGCTTTTCAGCTTTGAGAGTCTCTATGAGAGCTTCTTTCTGTCTAGCCCCTTCTAACAATGAGGGAACATCTTTGTAGACGGAATTTGCTCCGACAATGAAGGGTTCGGCAGGTGCTGTCGTAGTCTGGACAGGTTCCTGATTACCTTCTCCAGTTTCTACAGTAGTCGCTGTATTAGCTGTTTCCATGTAGTACTCCTTATAAGTATTACGAACATATTATAACATATTTTTTAAAGCTTGTCAAGAAAATTTTACAAGTTTGCTCAATTTTCTTAAGCCTTCCTGTAATCCTAGCTTGTAAGCTTGCTTGTAAGCCCATGAAGGGCTATCAAATTCCTCGTATGTTATATTATCGAGGCTCTTGATTTCTTCTCCTAAAACCTCTTGAATCCTCTTTAAAAGCAACTCAGAGGCTAGTAATTGGGTAATCATCAGATCTCTTTCAGATCCTTTAAGACCTGCAAGGATAGGTGAGGTTATCTTATGCGTTTTCTTCTGTTCCGCCATTTAAGATCCTTTGTTGTGTTATTGCATTGTAGTTTTGAGCTTCATCAGCACCACCTTGAGCTTCTGCCAAGCTTTCTGCTTTTACCTCATCTACTTGACTCTGTAAGCCTTCAATGAGCTTTTGCTGATCAGTAATCTCATACAATCTAGAATCCTTTCTGAACAAGTTGGAGTATCTGTCAAGACCTGTCACATATGAGAAAACCTTGCCAAGTTCTGTAGGACTGAAGTTATTACGCACAACCTCATCCATGAATAAAGGATTCTGTCCAAGGGCTTGTAAGGCTTGTGCAACTTTTGCTTTATCTTGAGCAACTTCTGTTCCAAACACCACAATTCTCCCGAGGCTCTTGATGTCATCGACATTAACATCTTTAAAACTGTACATCTCATTAGCAGCATCCCAGTATTTCAACTGTACAGTCTGTCCAGCTTTTCTCTTCAGATATAATTGGAAGAGGGCGTTAATAATTGGTTCAAGGATCTCTCTTTCGAACTTTCTAATCTGTCTTTGGAATAGTCTGGTAGCAGCTGTCATAAGTTGCTCAACTTCATACATAGTCTTTTCACCAGGAGTTCTAAACCCTAACACTTCTTTAGGAGACCCTACAAACTCTTCCATCTTGATCTCGTAGCGATCCATTAAAGTATCAGCAGTCAGGATAGACGTATCAGGAGCTAGATAGTGAACATCGCAGTCTGTATCCATTCTAATCTCATCTCCAGGCCCTAAAGAGTCAGGCATATCTACATTACCTTTAATAACTCTTACAGGGTTAACTGTAGCATCATAACAATCTGAACGTTTATTCTCTAAGAAGTCTATACGAGCTTGCATGCCTAAGAGATTTTCTAAAGGAGACATAGACCACAGAATATCTTTACGATCTCTGTAACCACCCTTAAAGATAAAGTTATAACCATTGAGATCTTCTAAGGGTTCTTCTTTCAAAAGCACTCTACGATCCATAATAGTGATCTTTTTATTCTTGTGGAGTTCTTTCTTAACAACATCATAGACTGTGCCGTAGAACGTTAAGATCTCAACAACGTCTGAGGTTACATAGGTTGACCAGTTACCAAAGCCTGCAATGGTTATTTCATCGCCTTTAATAGTATCTCCATTCGTGACAGCTGTCATAATATCTTGACGAATCTTTAAGGCTTTATCAAGACCTTCTTTCATGATAGGGTCTTTTTCAGCTAGTACTGTGAGTTCTCCTAATGATAAGACAGTACGAATGATCTTTGGAGAGTCTTTGAATTCACAAGCTGTAGGGTCAAACACAATATCCAAGGGGTTAATACGAATAGCTTTAGCACCTTCCCAGAATAGACTCTTAAAGCCTGTAGAGTCTTCTACTTGCTGTGCATCCCATATAGGCATTGTAAAGCAGTTACCTGCATCGATATAGTCAGATACCAGTTTCTCTATAGTTTCTCTAAAGCCACCTTCATCTAACATATTCTTTAAAAGACCTTTGACGATATTACGGTTCTCTAGCGTATTAGAGTCTTGAGTGAATCCTTGAAACTCATAATAGTCAGATAGACTGAATAGGCTTTCCAGTTCATAAGTAATCAAGACATCCCTCAACTGGGTCATCTTAGGGATATGTACATTACTGCACCAGGGATTAGAAGCCTGTCCATAGATAGTATCTGTAGTAGTACTATACAAGTACTGCAGAACCTTTCTATAGCGTTCTTCCCATTGTTGTCTACCATTGATCCAGCTGATCCATTTATTAGAGATGTTCTCAGCTAGAGAGTCTGTTTCAATATCGTGATTGATGTCAAAAGTCTTTACAGGCATTATAATGTTCCTCCAAATAATCCATAACGTTTTTGAGTCAGTCTCTTGAAGGCTCCTGTAAAGACTTCAAAAGGCGGTGTTGCGATTTCTATAGCATCTGCTACAGCGTTCTTAATATCATCATGCTCAGGCTTTGAAGCCAGTAGTTCAGCTTCCAAGAGTTCACAGTTTCCTCCCTTATAGTGGAAGATCTTTGAGTCTTCATATAAAGGCCTTAGAACAGCATTCATACGTTCCTCTTTATCCTTTATAGGCTTATACTCTTCAATCTGCAGAGGAGTACCGTTTGTAGCTAACTGATCCTTTAGGTACTTAACAATAACTGATTGAGCTACTGTAGCTTCCCCTCTAAGCTTCTTGAAGTGATATTTACTGTGCAGTCTCAAGACATGATCAAAGTAATCTTTAATACGATCTGTCTTAAATCTGTCCAGATCCAGTATGTAGTACAGCTTATCTGCAGTCTCTCCAATAACAGCTATGCAGGAGCTATCTGCATTATCTGATAGAGAGTATGCAAAGTCTATAGCAGCAAACACATTGAGCTTCTTACCAGCTATAGACCACTTTCCATTAGCCTCTTGAAGCTTCTCTTTCTCATAGTAGATGAAGTTATTAGAGTATTTAGAAGCTCCTAGTCTATTAGGATCGTTGTAGTACTGTGCATAGAACTGGCTCTTGTCTAGATAGCTACCCTTAATTCTAGCCAGCTCCTGCATATTATATCCAAAGGCTTTACCGTCTGATCTCTTAGACCTAGGCCAGAGGAATTCTCCATCCTTTTCCACTTCCCTCTGAAAGACACTCCAGCTCTTCTTCTTACCTATCAGATTCCCTTCATGATCGTACTGCTCTTCATAGGTATTGATGAGATGATCGTACAGATCTTTGGGGTCGTATCTGGTACCTACTGCTACAATCATCCCTCCAGCATTCAAGATGGACTGCATCTGACTATAACGTTCCTCTACAAGCCTTCTTCCTGCTGGATTGTTATTGTTAGGCTCCACAAGGTCATCAAGGATAATCAGGTCTGCATGGGCACCTGTCGTAGTCGTTGTAAGGCCTGCTGTGGCTACGGTACTATCCCTGATTCCTTCTTTGGCCCTTATAGGGTCATCCACGCATATTTCAGAAGCTGACCACTTCTCTCTGTTGCCTTCCACAGAATCGATTAGGCTCGGCCACAGCTTCTGATGCAGCTTGCTCTCCAGGGTCTGCTTGATACTCCTCAGCTGTTTCTCAGCCAGATCCGTTGTTGAAGAGTAGTACAGGATCGTTATAGCTGGATTCTTCATAATCCTCCAGCAGCAGTACATACCGATGATAAAGCTCTTTCTATGCCCTCGAGGGAGTAGTCCTAAGAGATAAGAGGCTCTATCGGGGTTATGCTGTAGGAACTCACAGAATTCCTTGTGTACCTGCCCCATTACTGCATAGGGAGCTACAGTCCTGATGTAGTCAAATAAAGACTCCTCACAGAGAGTCCTTATCAGTTCCACAGTATCTTCTTTACGCTTTGCTACATAAGACACGGTATCTGTCTTTGAGGGTCTTCCACGTCCTTCACGGATCGTTCCATCAGCCTTAACAGATACCTTGGACTCTTGCAAAAGCTTCTTGGATTTCTTTGTCGTCACTCAATAACTCATTAGCTCGCTGTTGAATCTCTTTCTTACTGGGTCTTCCTCTTGTAGCTGAGGGATCCTCAGAAGTCTTTACTGCAGTACACAGGAACTTTAGAGCTCCAATAGCAGTCTTTGGGTCAGAGACATCAGCTAGATCCTTAATAGACTTATAAGTATCCTTAAGGTATCTAGCGTGAGCCTCTTCTCTTAAGGTCTGTAAGGACTCTTTAAGTACTTTATGAGTCTCTATGGCCTTTAAGATATCAAAACGTCCTCCTAAGACATTATCTACAAAAGACACCTCTGTGGGATCACTGTAGTATTGCATATAGAGGTTCTTAAAGCTGTACGTATCTTCAGTATCCTTATCAGTCATGTTAAAGATAGGCTGAAAGCCTGCCTCTTGAGACTGAATAGACTCCAAGAAGAGCTTTCCAGCTCCTCTTCCATAGGATTTGAAGTATTCTTTTAAGTTCTCGGGTTTACTCATAGACAGCATTATAGCATAATTCTCTGGAAATGTCAAGAGTTTTTTGTAAGAATCCTTAAAAAGTTACATAAAAGTTAACAAATTATTAACAAATGTAAAAATTTTACGATTTTTCTTGACAAACCTCTTGACAAGTGTTATAATATTCTCATCTTTCTTTTTTTGAGGTTTTTTTCTTTCTCAAAAGTGAACTCATTGGTCTTATAAGACTGTATAGTCTTAGGGGTTTTTCGAGGGTTGAAAAGAATCTGTACAGTGTGAGGGGTTTTTCAGTTACGAAGAGCCCTTTTTATTATCTCTTCAGACTAGCAAGGTCCTTACACGAAGTGTTAAGCTTCGCTAAAAGTCTCAGCGTAGCTCTAGGGGGTTAAAACCTCCAGAATTTCTCCTGCGAATTTTACAGCTTTAGCTGTTTGACAAGGGGCCTTACACGAAGTGTTAAGCTTCGCTAAAAGTCTCAGAATTTCTCCTGCGAATTTTCAAGGGGCTAAGAGATATAGAGAGAGATACGCGAGCCCCCCTATGCCCCTGTGAAGCCTTTCAAAAAGTCTTGACAATTTTTTAACGTGCCGGAAAGATTAAAAAGTCTTTATAGTTTTTTATGAGTGCCGGAAAGATTAAAAAGATATTATAAAGTATCTTTAAAGTCTTTTATACTCTTTAAAGATAAAACCTTGATAAATACCCTTTAAAGCCTTTATAACTTTTTAAAGGCTTGATAAATAAAGATAAATAAAAAAGATAAAAAATAATTAAAAAATATCTTGACAATAGGTTTTTAATATGCTATCAAGAAAGTATCTTTAAAGTTTCCTGTATTGACGATGTCAAGCCGGAAAGCCTTTAAAGCCTGTTGTTATACATAGTCAATACGCCTTTACGGATACTTTATACCTTTATAATAACTTTAAAGAAAGTGAGGTATAAAAATGAAAGATACAAAAGACACATTAAAAGAAAGCATTGAAGCATTGACGGCTTTAATCAATGAAGTATTGAAAGCAAGAAACACTTTAAAAAGCATTGACACTTTTATCAATGATATTGTCAAGATTTTAAAGGCGGCTTTTAATAGTAAAGATTATGAAAAGATTTTTAAAATACTTTTTATGAAAGCCGGAAACACGTCTTTTTATGCTTTATACTTGTCAAGATATTTTAAAGATAATCATTTTTTAATTGAATATAACGTTAAAAAAGATAAAATCTTCTATATCGGAAACATTGAAAGCATAAAAGAAACATATCAAGAGTATAAAGAAAGATTAAAAAAAGAAAGTCAAGAGTATCAAAAGACTTTAACAAAAAAAGAAGTTATTCTTTCAAAATATAAAAGCATTGACAAACTTGATAAAGAAGGCTTGACAATACTTTTTGAAGCATTGAAAGAAAGACTTCATAAAAAAATATAAATAAACTTTAACAAGGTATAAAGTATCTTTAAAGGCGTATTGATTTTTTAAAACACTCTATTTTATAGGGGGTGTTATACTAGTATCTTTATAGACTTTAAAAAGAGTTTATAGGGGTGTCTTTTTATAACTTTTGAAAGAGAGGAAGAACTTGAAAAGAATTGAAAAAGCCTTTTACAAGGAAATTGAACCACATATCATCAGAAACAAGGAAAGAAACCGGAAAAGAGGTTTAAAGAATACTTTATACGATTATAAAGAGTCTTTAAAGCATAAATATCAAGCAAGCGGTAGTATGTCTTTGGCAACGCTAGTAAGGGCTGGAATACCCTATCAGAGAGCCAAAGAGATACTTGGCAAGTAAGACAGAATAAGAAATAAGACAGCCCTTCAAGAGTCCTTTAAAGGATTTTTGAGGGGTTTTTTCTTTCTTTATATATTTCTTTCTTTATAGGGAGTCTTTAAAGACTCTTAAAGAATACTATAGTATAGTTATAGTAGTTTATCTGTAAAGACTCTTAAGCCTTAAAAGACTTAAAAGCCTTTACAGGTTGTAAAGGAACCCTTTGAGAGTTTGAGCAACTTTCAAGGGGTTTTTTGTTATGCTCATTAAGAGGGGATACATAAAATGAAAGGAACCTATTTAGAAATGCGAAAGTTTACTAACAAATACTTTGGAGGTGTCTACACGCTTGTCTATGTGGATAAGGACTGCGTGGAACTAATGCCTGAAGGCTCTCATAAAGTCTTCAAGGTATCTTTACAAAGATTTATACAGGAGTTTGAAGAATGTCTATAGAAGAAATCATGAGCAACTGTAGAGGAACAGAAAGCTATCACAGCTTCCCTCTGTTTCCTGATGTGTTCTTTACAGATGGTGTGAAGACTTTTGTAGAAGCTGCCAATGCTTGGTGGTTTGTGTCTGACACTATCATAGAGATCATTGGACTAACTAAGAAGCATCCTGAAGCACTATCTTTCACAGCAGTCAAGCTGACTGTAAAGGATGAGAAGGCTGAGGTTGTCTTTACAGATGGAGATGGAGAAGTCTGGAAGACTAAGAAGTATAACTACACAGACTGCCCAAGCTGTGAGCTGGAGTTCTTCTTCATTGATAAGGTCTTTTTATATTCAGGAGAATACTAATGAAAACATGGAACATTGAAGTAAAGTCTACAAAGATATACCGCATCACTGTTCAGACTGAAGATGAGGTGACTCAAAGAGAAGTCTTATCAGACCCTCTTGATTACCCCATTATTGATGAGGACTTTGTAGATGAAAGACAAACCTTTAAACTACTAGGAGAAGATGAATGACAGTAATATATAACGGAGCTGAATACTACCTATCAACATATTTGAACTGCTTAAAAATACCTATGGTGCTGTTCATAATCATTACGATTGCTTGTACACTAATCACAGTAAATGATTATAGTAAGGACTGGAAGGACACTTGGCTGTATAAGCACAGGTTTATATTCGGAGTCTTTACAGTATTGACAAGTGCTTATTTGTTTTTAATATGGAGGTAGCATGACAGTAGCAGAACTGATACACGCATTGAAAGAAATGCCAGAGGATTTGCCAGTGGTCTTTCCAGATTACTGTGCAGTAACAAGGGTTGTTAGAGTAGTGGACCAGACTCTACCTAAATCCTTAGAAGAAACAGTGGTCCTAACAGATGAAAGAGAGGACTTTGATGAGTAACAAAAGAGTTCGGTTCAGAAACCGAGAAGCTCTGTTACACTTTGTAGCTTCAACAGAGTACGAGAATGGTGTTACCTATTACACAGACAATGGTAAGACCTTCTTCAGAAACAATAAACTATACAGGGCTGGTGTCTGTATTGGTAGAGTTGACAGAGATACTGAAAGAGTATTCCTACACATTGGGATGCACTTGTCAGGATATCTATGGCACTATCAGAACCAGTTGAGAGATGCTTTCAAGCACTACACAGCTGTGGATGTGACATCCTTTGATATGAATGAGGCCTATGATCTCTTAACAGAAGCCTTTAGTAGAGGTACTACAAAACCAGAGAACTATTCAAAGCACAAGGAGTTTATCATAGCCTATGAGACAATCCAGATTATGGAAAAGCCTTTGTCAAAGGAGTACACAGAACAGTATAAGAAAGCAATCAAGTACTGTAAAGATGCTGATAAAAAGAAAGAGAAGGAAGAGAAGGCTTATAAGAAAGCACTTAAAGAGTATCAAAAAGAGTGTCATCAAGCTATTAAAAAGTACATACCTCTGTTCCTTAAAGGAAAGAACTGGAATGAAAAGCTTAAGAACTTCTTAAAGGGTGGTATAGTGATCTCTAGAGAAGAGTGGAAAGTGCTTCGTGATCTGTCTCATAAAGAGTGTGTGCCTGGTCGCTACACATATCAACATGTCTTTTCAGTCAATGGCCCTAACTATGGAAGGCGTGAAGATGGTACATGGGGAGAGCTTTCAGAGTATCCAACAGAGCCTAAAGTGTATCTTAATCAAAGCATTTTGAATGACTTGAAAGGACTCCCAAGCTACGCTGATCACTTGTTCATAAACGGAGATGACATTCATACAACTAGAGGAGTCGTTATCAGAGATACAGGAGGACTCGTAAGGAAACTTTTACAGAAATTCCTTGATTGTAAAACTGATAAGGAACGTGACAAGTTCATCGGGTTACATGTAGGTAGCTTTGTAATCCGTGAATGGAACCATGAAGAGCTTTATCTGCAAGTCGGCTGTCATAGGTTCTACTTAAAAACATTAAAAGAATTTGCAGACTTTATAAAGAAAGGAAAATAGTACTATGAAAATTACAAAAACACAAATCGACTATCTACGTAGACGCTTAGAAGATATCATGGATGATAAGGTACAAGCATTCAGAAAGACTCAAGCAACCTACACAGATGAAGAAAGATATGCAGATATTTATCAAGCTATCAAGTCTGGTAAGCTTAAGCTGAAACCTAAATCAGAAGTTGTTAAGAATACGAGAACGTATAGCCCTTACTTGAGTGACTTCTATGATCTGACAGAGTTCCACGATAAGAAGCAAGCCTATGAAGATACTCTTGATAGCTATAGAGATAAACTTCAGAAAGCTAAAACAGATATCATGGATAAGGTTGTCTTGTCAGACCTTATGATTGATGAAGCAGTCAAAGAGTTTATGAAACTCTAAGAAATAATTTGAGGAGTAGTGAAAAAATACTTGACATTACTCCTCAAGTATGTTATACACATATAAAGAAAGGATATAAGTATGACTTATGAAGAAATAAAAAAAGATGCTGAACAACTACTAAAGATGTATGGAAAGAATTTAAAGATAGAACCTAGAGATACCTACTACTCATGCACCTTTGAGTGCGGTATAGGTTCATTTAACTTCTTAGTAAATAAAGAAAGCTTACAAAAACCTTATGCATTAACCTTTGTAACAGAAGAGCTAAGTAGCAGACATGCAGTAACCTCAAAAGCTATTGAAGCTTTAAGAGAATTATAAGAAAGGAGATAAGTATGAATAAGATATTGATAGACTACACGGAGTCACGCTTCAGAGAACCTGAAGAAGGTCCTTTAACTTGTGCTCAGTGTGGTGTTGAGCTAGACAGAAGAGCATATGAAGAAGGCTTGGCAGAGTATGGAGAAGACAACTACGGAGGTGTTTACTGTGAACAGTGCACTGAAGCAGGATGGCACAAGCCCTCTTATATGTATGAAGATTAAACCTATGGCCTCCGCAACCGTGCGTAAGCACTGAAAGGAATCTTTCATTGAGTACTTATATTGTGGTAATATTAACTCAGGAGGCCGCCTTATGCCTGTACAGGTTTCAGTTAAGGTCGTTTCATTTACTGTACAGGCACCTCATGGGAGAAAGTTCCTGCCCTCCTAAGAAGTGGAACAGACATAACAAGAAAGGAAAAGACATGTCAAAATTAACTGGAAAAGATTTCATTGATGGAATCGGACACTACTGCAAAATGAAGGATGGTAGTCTAGGCTACATAGCTCAGAAGACTGCTCATCTTGGCTCAGTACTACCTCGAGTTCTGCATAACTACGCTGGAGCTCCTTGTAGCTGGGATTATACAGATCGAGAGAGAACTGAAGATAATGCTCCAGAAAGCTTAAAGAGAACTTTTGAGCGTGCTTGGAACATCAATGATCAGTATGACGCAGATAACAGTGGAGTTGTAAAGGTCTACAAAAGAATGCCGAACGGTATGAAAGCATCTAAAAAGGTAGTAAAGAAGAAAGAGTATGCACCTAAGAAGACTCAAGGATTCTTGAACAAAGAACAGATTGCAGATGGTGTAGGTCATTTCTGTATAATGGCTGATGGATCTGAAGGGTACATTGCACGCACTAGAAGTGGAACTCCTTTAGTAATTCACAATGCTGATAAAACCTGTGAAGGCTGGAGCTTTGATCCTGAAGATTATGATACTACAAGAGAAGATAAAGAACTCTGTAAGAAATATCACAGGGGTTGGTGGGTTAACTACGACTCTGATGCAAAAGAAGTGAAGGTTGCGAAGATCTTAGATACTCAACCTGAAGAAAAATGTGCAGAGTCCACTAAGAAATCTGTGTTAGACTTAACAGTAAGAGAATTATTGGAGAAAATCTATGAGGCTATTGAGCGTTAATGCGGACGCAAAGACAGTCAAAGGAGTCAAGAGAGGGTACTTAACAGGTATCCTCTACCTGATCCCTTCAGATGTCCTGTGTCCTGGCTGTTCACCTGGCTGTCGCAGAGTCTGTCTAGTCTCTGCAGGTCATGGACAGATGAAGAGTGTCTACAAAGCGAGAGCTCGTAAGACACAAATGTATTTGCACAGCTTTCAGAACTTTAAAAAGCTACTTATACAGGATATCAAAGAGCTAGTAAAGAGAGCTGAGCATAAGTCTTTAACTCCTTGTGTTCGTATCAACGGCACCTCAGACATTGACATTGAGAAAGTATTCGGAGATGTCTTGGATATGTTTGAGGATGTGCAGTTCTATGACTATACAAAGGTCTGGAGCAGAGAAGCTACAAAGAAGAACTATCATCTGACCTATAGCAGATCTGAAAAGACCTCAGTAGAAGACATTGAAGATATGTACTACGGAGGTAAAGGAGTAGCAGTTGTCTTCGATAAGGTACCTGAGAAGTGGGAAGGCATGAAGGTTGTCTCTGGAGATGACTCTGACCTGCGTTTCCTAGATCCTCAGGGAGCTATCATAGGCTTAAAAGCAAAGGGCAAGGCTAGGAAAGATACCTCTGGCTTTGTTGTAAAGGTTGAACAATGACTTGTTTTAAACTCAAGAGTGGACAGACTTTAAGAAGTGCCTGTAAAGAAGCAGGGATAAACTATACAACCATCTACACTAGGTGTGATCAGATGGGTATGAGTCCTGATGAAGCTATCTCTACAGGCCCTCTAAAGCAGAAGAACATTCACTATATCAATGGGTATTCTTTAAAAGCTGCTTGTATGTATGCTGACATATCCTATCAGGTTGTGATAGATGTTATGAGATACTATAAGCTACCTGTTGAGAGAGCTTTTGAGAAGGTTCTTCACAAGAAACCCTTGACAAAGAAACAAGAAAGTGTTATAAAATTATTTGGAGGGATTATAAAATGACCGAAGAAGAAATGATACAAGAGATGCTGAAGCGAGCTGAAGAGTTTGACGTAGAGCCTACCGAGAATCTACCCAAGGTTGCCAGAGCTCGTATCAGAATGCACAGGGATATAACAGTCTGCCCATGTGCACCTGATGATACTGACAGAGGGTGTATATCTGCCAAGTGTCTCAGAGAAATTAAAGAGACTGGCATATGTCATTGTACTTGCTATAAAAGAAAGGAGAAAGCATGAGACAGTACTTAAAAGATTTGGAGCCTGAAGAGGTTATCGACAGACTTAACAATGGTGAGCGTGTATATTATGAAGATTCAAGAGGAAATAAATACTCCTACAAAGTCTACAAAGGTATGACTATCAGATACAACGAGGACGGAGAAGTTGATGGATACAACAGGAGTATCTACAGTACTGGAGAAGCATACTTTGAGACTGAAGAAGAAATAGCACTACATCCTGGTAGGCGTTATAAAACTCGTGATGGTCGTATAGCTGTAACAACTTCTATATACGATGGTTCATGGATCACAGGTTATATAGTAGACAAGAATTCAGAGGTACGTGCAGCATCTTGGAAAGAGGATGGCCTGTTCTATGGAGAAGGTACAAGAGATCCTAGAGATATTGTAGAGGAACTTGACTAATGCCTATCATAAACTATAAAGGAGATGTTCCGAAGGCTGATCAGCTAGTGATAGAAGAGTTTGTTAAGAGAGAAGACGAGCATCCTCTTAAGCCTCTTCCACTCTGTTCAGTTCTTGAACTGCCTAACAGGCATAAGTATCAGTACACTCCTATACCAGGAGTTGAAGAGTACACATACAACTTTGAAAGGATTGAAACATGGCCATGAGAGAACTGACTATCATACCTCTAACAGAACCAGAAGATATTAGAGTCTTTCAAGAATTTGAAGAAGATAAAAAACAGTTCCTTGAAAGAAATGCTAATAGATTCTACGAAGCCTACAAAGCCACTGGCTCTAGCAAACTGCACAGGATCTACCAAGAGATGCTGAGAGAGAGACAGAGATGCTAGAGGATTGGTACAGGAATAGAATGTATATCTATAAGGATTGTTACTTCGATCTTAGGTATATATTAGTACTCAGAGAGCACTCAGATCCAGCTGAGACTCTGAAGATAATCAAAGAGAGACTGGATCAAACAAAAAAGGAGTTAATAGATGACAAAGAAAACTCGTAAAAGAGCTGAACGTACTGGTAATTTGTTGAAACGATTCATCGGTCGTATTCAGATCTTATTCACTGTCACAGGTATTGTCAGAGCTAACCGTTCTGCCTCTAAAAAAGGACCTGTGTACAACTACGCCAAAATCGGTCAAGAAATTGTCAAGATTCTGGGCATGTAATCAACAAGCCTGGTAGGAGGGTAGCAGAGCATATGCAGAATCCTCTGTAATGTGCCTTTGCGGCCCTCCTAGAGGGTATTTAGAAAGGAAATAACTATAATGTTTAGTGAAGAATTTGAAAAGACTCTCATAGAAGCTATCAAAGAGGCTGTGGATGACACTGCTCTAGATCTGCTTGGAGATATGGTAAAAGATAATCCTGAATGGTGGTCTGAGAAGCTAAGAGAAGTCTTTGAAAGCTCTATCAAGAAGGCTCTAAAGGATGAACGGTTAATCAAACAGATTATTCAAGACATTCTAGGAGACTTTTTGAGTGACATAGACCTTGAAGTGATGGCTTCAGAGATTATTGAAGAGAAGATCAAGGACTCTATACTTGATAAGATAACTGTGGAGGTTAAGAAATGATTGACACTATTATTCACAGTGCTCTTTGGTATATCTTTGGAATTGTCACGATTATAATTTGTCAAGATAATCTTGAGTACTGGTACAAGAAACTTTTGTATCTATTAGGATACTTCGTAAGCTTTTGTTATATCTGTATGTTTTTATTGTAAAGGAGTTAGAATGACTTTAGAGATTGAAGACGTTGATGATGAGAGCTACTATCTGAGAGAACTCCGTAAACTTAAAAAGCAACTTGAAATAGCCACAAAGGCGTTGAAAGAATTAGAAATAAAGTCTGACAAGTTTGATGATAGCTGGAGTATGACAGAGCAATTAGACTTTATAAAAGCAAAATGTCAAGAAACTTTATATTACATTGAGGAGGTAAAATGAGTAGAACAATAAAGATCTCTAAGTTTATCAAAGAGTTACAAAAGATCCAAGATATCTTTGGAGATGTCTCTGTGGTTATGTCAAGAGATCCTGAAGGGAATGGATACAATACTTTAGATCCTAGTAGTAACTTTCCAGTCACCTGTACAGAGGTGTATGACTCTAGAAAGATTCTTATACTGTATCCCTTTGCAGAACTTGAAGACCTAGGAGACGTTGTAAATGAGAACTAAAAGATCTGAGTGGCTCTCAAGACTTACAAGGATTGAGACTTATATAAAGAATGGAGAGTTTATCAAAGCATTACAAAGTATTGAAAGGATTAAAGAATATGAGCGAAAGTTCACTGGTAAAGGCTCATCAGCCATGTCCAGACTGTGGAAGTCATGATGCTCTAAGTGTCTACACAGACCACACATTCTGTTTTAGTTGCTCAAAGAGACACTGGAATGATGGAAGAGTTGAGACAGATTATACACCATATGAAAGGAGACCTGAAAGAATGATAGAAATTGTGGAGTCTGGAAAGATTAGAGAGATAGCTGACAGATGTTTAACTGAAGATACCTGTAGAAAGTTTGGAGTCAGGAGTCTTGTGAAGGAGCATAAGATAGCTAAGCACTACTACCCATACTACTCAAAGAGTGGTGAGAAGGTGGCTGAGAAGGTTAGAGAGGTAGCTACAAAGCAGTTCTTCTGGACAGGAGACAACAGAGATCTACAGCTCTTTGGAGCTCAGTGCCAGCCCACAACAGGACGCTTTGTGGTTGTCTGTGAAGGAGAGATAGATTGTCTTAGTATGTATCAGACCTTAGGAGGACGCTATACCTGTGTCAGTATTCCCAATGGCTGTAAAGCTTCACGAGCCATCAAAGAGAACTACGAGTATCTTAATCAATTTGAGAATATTGTGCTATGCTTTGATGGAGATGGACCAGGACGTGAAAGTGCTGAGAAGATAGCTCAGATGCTACCTCCAAAGAAGACAAAGATTATGAAGTTCTCTGAAGACTTCAAAGACCCTAACGCAATGCTCATGGCTGGAAAGACTCAAGAGCTTGTCAATATATTCTGGAGAGCTGAGGAGTATAGACCTGCTGACATTGTTAATATCGGAGATATGTTCGGTAGATTGGCAGACTACAGAAAGACTCATGAGTATACACCAACTCCTTGGGTAGGTCTTAATGATAAGATACAGGGTACAAGACCTGGGCAGCTTATTGTAATGGCTGCAGGTACTGGTATGGGTAAGTCAGCATTCCTTAAGAGCTGGATGTACTACCTTGTACAGACAACTGATAAGCTCATGGGTGCTCTGTATCTAGAAGAGAATCCTGAAGAGACAGTCATAAGCTTGATGAGCTTAGCAGCTGGTGCAAATCTCAAGAAGAATCAGGTATGGGATAGCTGTAGTGAGGAAGACCTCAAGAGATTCTTTGAGATCTGTGGAGCAAACAGAAGGATAGAACTCTTTGAACCTCTCAGTAATACTGAGCCAGACTATATATGTAATAAGATCAGATACTTAGCAGTAGCTAGAGGATGCCATGTAATCTTCTTAGATCACTTGACATATGTAGTGGATGACTCAGACGATCCTAGAAGAGCATTGAATAAGCTTGTAAAGAATCTTCATGATCTCTGTGTAGAGTTAGGGATTGTTGTGATAGCCGCATGTCACCTTAGAAAATCTCAGCAGGCTAACAAGACACACGAAGAAGGAGGCAGGGTAACTCTGGATGATCTCAAAGACAGCTCGTCTGTCAAGCAGTTGTCAGATGTAGTGATAGGTCTTGAGAGAAATGCACAGGATGAGGATGCTGATAAAGCTAACACGACAGTCTTGAGAGTCTTAAAGAACAGAGACTTTGGAGAGAAGGGCCCTTGCACTGCTCTGTATTATGAAAGAGATACTACGAGGCTGGTTGAAGTAGGTCTTGAAGCAGCAGCTGAAGGGAGTTTAGAAGATCTATGAGAGTATTAGTAGCATGCGAAGAATCTCAAAGAGTCTGTATAGCCTTCAGAGATAAAGGGCATGAAGCCTACTCATGTGATATACAAGACTGCTCTGGAGGTCATCCTGAGTGGCATATAAAAGATGACGTATTAAAGCATTTGGAAGGCTGGGATCTCATCATAGCTCATCCGCCCTGTACATACTTGACAGTTGCTGGAAACAGATGGTTCAATGTTGAAAAGTTTGGAGACTATGCTAGAGAGAGGATACAAAAGAGACAGGAAGCTATTGATTTCTTTATGAAATTTGTAAATGCTCCTTGTGATAAGATAGCTATTGAGAATCCTGTTGGTATTATAAGCAGAGTGTACAGGAAGCCAGACTGCATTATACAGCCTTATCAGTTTGGTCATCCTTATAGTAAAAAGACATGTCTATGGCTTAAGAATCTTCCATCTCTACAGCCTACAGATATTGTAGAGTTTGAAAAGATACACTCAAAAGGAAAGTCAGGAGGTTATAGTGGTAAAAGCTGGTATGTTACTGATGAGAATGGCAAGATTCTCTCATGGAGTGATCCAAGGACTGCGAAAGAAAGGAGTAAGACTTATGAAGGTATTGCAAAGGCGATGGCTGAACAATGGGGATAAGGACCGTATGTTGACTATTAAGCTCTTTATAGACTCTTAAGAGCTATTATATTATCTTCAACCCGAAAGAAAAGAAAAGAAAGTACCCTTATTATAGTACTTGTCAAGATGCTTGTCAAGATATTTTTACAGAAATTCAATAAAAGAATTCTTGACAAGCCATTTGATTTGTGTTATAGAGATTATAAGAGTTATCCTACAACTACCTCACTTAAGGCCACCAGTAGGGTCTAAACATCAGATGCAGAAGTTGTAGGAGAGTAAATCATACGCTGTAAAAATCTGATGGACTACTGGAACATAGCTCTCGTAGCTCAAGGGATAGAGCAGATGACTTCTAATCTTCAGATACAGGTTCGAGTCCTGTCGAGAGTGCCATTAAGAAAGGTAAAAGAAAATGTTAACAGCTATAATAGCTTTTATGATAGTCTATTGTGTTATTAAGGAGATCTAACATGACTGAAGAGTGGAAAGATATTAAAGGCTTTGGAGGATTGTACCAAGTTAGCAATCTTGGGAGAGTCAAGAGTGTCTTTAGACTAGTAGTCAGAAAGACTAAGAAAGGTTCTTTCGTTGTACAATATGTTGAAGAGAAGATTCTAAAGCCTATTAAATCTTCAAATGGGTATCTCAAGGTCGGGCTATACAGATATTCTAAATGTTATCAGAAGATTATTCACAGGCTTGTTGCAGAAGCCTTTATTGATAATCCTCTTCATTTAGACACAATAGATCATATAGATACTGATAAGACTAATAATGCTGTAAGCAACCTTAGATGGTGTACCTCAAAAGATAATGTGAATAATCCTATAACAAGAATTAAAAGGAAATATAAGTACAATAATAAGCTAGCCATTGATGTTGCAAGAGATAATGGAATAGGTTCTTCAATATTCACAACCAGAATCTGGAGAGGTTGGTCAGTTGAAGATGCTTGTACTAAACCTGTGAAAGGAGCTCTAAAATGCTTGTAGTTGACATCGAAGCAAACGGTTTAAATCCCACAAAGATCCATTGCTGCTGTTGTTATGACCCTCAGACTAAAGAGTTTCATAACTTCCACGAAGACACGAAAGAGGAATGTAAAGCACTCCTTGAATCTTGTGAACTTCTTGTTATGCATAATGGCTGTAGTTACGACTGTCCAGTTCTAAAAAGACTGTGGGGCATTAACATAAAGGTTTCTCAAGTATACGACACACTTGTAATGTCTCGTTTAGCAAATCCTAAAAGGGATTTCGGGCATAGTTTAAGAGCTTGGGGTGAGCATTTAGGAATCCTCAAAGGACATCAAGACGAGTGGGAGGAGTGGTCTCCAGAGATGGAGGAGTATTGCGAGAACGACTGTCTTGTAACTTATGAGGTCTATAAGGCTGTTGAGTTAGAGCTTGCAGGATTTTCAGAGTTTTCAAAAGAACTTGAGATGAGGTCTCAATGGATTCTTGAAAAACAACAAGAGACTGGATTTCCTTTTGATGTGTCTGCTGCATTAGTTTTAAAGAACACCATACAATCTGAATACTTTCCACTTATTCAGAAGTTACAGCAGGCCTTTCCACCTCGCAAAGTTTTAGTAGGCCAGTACAAGGCTAGAAGAAAGCAGGATGGTAACTTAACAGCCAAGTCTGCAGAGATTATACAGAGAGATTGTGTAGAGCCTACAGACACTCCAGATCTATACAATGTCTATGAGTATAAAGAGTTCCTCATTGATAGTCCTTCAGAGATTAGAGAAAGGATGGCTCCATACTGGCACCCAGTGATCTGGAATAAGCCTACAAAGGATGGAAAGGTAACTCCAAAGGTTTGTGATGAGAACCTTGAAACAGTTGGAGAGGATGCTCCAGACTCAATTAAAGATATTGTGCGTTGTAAAATTCTAAAGAGTCGTTCCACGCTGATACAAAGTTTTATAGATGCTTGTAAGGAAGACGGCAGGATTCACGGAACTGTTATAAGTTGTGGTGCGAGCAGTCATAGAATGGCCCATCGTGATCCAAATTGTGCAAATCTACCAAGCCCTAAGAGCCTTTATGGAAGTGAGTGTAGAGCTCTTTTCAAAGCACCTAAAGGATTCGTTATGGTTGGGTGTGATCTCTCAGGTATTCAGCTAAGAGCTATGGCACATTACTGTAATGATCAAGAGCTTATCAAGCAGATCCTAGAGGGAGATATTCATACACACCTTGCTAAGATCTACGGTCTCATTCCAGACAACGCAACACCAGAAGAATCTAAAATAGGCCGTACAAGAGGTAAGACAATAACCTATGCAATCCTCATGGGTGCAGGAGCTACTAAGATTGGACAGCTTGCAGGAGGAGACGCAAAGCTTGGTGCAGATATTATGAAGAGGCTTTCTGATGGTATACGTGGTTGGTCTAAGTTTAAAGCACAGATAGAGTTAAGAGCTAAAATAGGCTGGTTCAAGGCTATTGATGGTAGACGCATAAAGCTTCCAAATGCACATCTGGGGATGGCTTTATATCTTCAAAGCTTTGAACAGGCCATCATGAAACTTGCTATGTTCCTATGGACTAAAGAGATTAAAAAGAGAGGCCTAAGCTTTCAACAGGGCGTTGTAGTTCACGACGAGACAGATGGTATATGCAAGCCTGAAGATGCTGAAGAGGTTTGTAAGATCATAAACGACTCCATGAGAAAAGCTGGAGAGACATTCAAAAGCAAGATAAGAATCGATGGAGAATACAAAATTGGAAAAGATTGGTTGGAGGTGCATTAAAACAAATATAAAAAATTCAATGACAGGACTTGACATATCCTGAGAAATATGTTATATAGATAGTGTACAACGTAATAGTAGTCTGAAAGGAGACACAAAATGGATAATATCGTAGTAAAAAATGTTAAACTTAAATGGGCTCACTTAGCTGAACCTAACACTCAAGGAGATTATGCTTCAGGAAAGTATGAAGTCTCTGTAGTCTTGACAGCTGAACAGGCTGAACAGGTCAAAGGAGCTAT
>Ga0310690_10001249_pt1 | contig 46354 bp, 58 predicted proteins | sample AusTroGonzalo_MG_2_FD_207661 | JGI IMG/M metagenome (GOLD analysis project Ga0310690, IMG submission 207661) | Bovine rumen microbial communities from tropical cattle in Woodstock, Queensland, Australia - Gonzalo_04 (v2) (version 2) | ecosystem: Host-associated > Mammals > Digestive system >... | reverse complement strand
CAGGGCGGCGAGGTCGCGGCGGAACTTCGGCTCGTCCTTGATGCCGACCTCCGCGACGAGCGCTGCGCGGGCCTCATCGTAGGCGGCGAGCAGCTTGCGGACGGCCCGCTTGAAGTTCACGATCTTGTAGGCGTGGGCGACGCCCAGGGAGTGCGTCGTGATGTTCATGATGCCCTTGTGGTGGTAGAGGGCGAAGATGTGCGCGTTGGTAATCATTTCTCGGTGGTTTTAGAGTTTGCTTTGTCGGCGCCGGTGCGGGCGGCGTCCCATTTCTGGTAATACTTGTAGAGGCCGACGGCGACGACCACCCAGCCGAGGGCGGAGGCGATGGAGCCGAAACCATTGAAGCCGTTGCCGGCCTTGATGAGGATGCCGGCGCTGCCCCCGTTCACGAAGGCGAAGAACAGCGCGAGACCAGCTCCGAACATGCAGAGAATCTTGGTCCAGGAAAAATCGGATGTTGCTTTCATAAGATGTGTTTTTAAGGGTTTTAGTCTGCAAAGTATTCCGTGTAGGCGTTCATGTTGACGTACATGCAGGCCGCCACGAACACGCCGTCGGCGTAGTAGCCGCAGCCGTCATCGTTGCCGATGTTCATGGTCTTCGTCCAGGTGACGGTCGCGCCGACGCGGATGGTGTCGCTATTGTTGTTGGCGGCGCGGAAGTCCGTCCGGGCGTTGTAGCCACGGGCCGCGAGGTAGGCCGGCGAGCCGATGCCGCTAATCCAGTCGGAGAGGTAAATGTCCGGCGGGTTGGAGAGGCCCATGTGGTCGGACGGCGGGGTGTAGGGTGCCGCGCCAGGCCAGTGCTCGTCGATGTAGTCCGTTACGCCGTAGCCGCCAGTCGTCGGCGGATTGTGGTCCGAGTCGCCCTCGTTGTAGTAGGACTCCGCGGACATGATGTAGGAGTAGAGGTTGGAGAGGTTGACGTCGCTGGAGGTCTCGTTCTTGATGGTCCACACCATCGTGAGCGTGCCGTTGCTGTACGTCGCGTCGACGTCGACGCTGAGCTTGCTCGTCGCGCTGCCGATCTGCCGGGAGAGGTAGGCGCCGTTCAAGCTGATGAAATGCCCGGAGCCGGGCGCGTCGTCCCAGGACGGGTAGGCGGTCTCGGCCAGGACCGGGATGATCTTCACGGCGCCGGTGACGATGGAGTTCGGGACGTTGACCGCCATGTACGCCTCCACGTCGTCGCGCGTATGGTGCGAGCGCATCTGGTCGCCGGTGATGACCCAGAGCTTGTTCTGCGCGTCCAGCAGGGCGATTCCCATGTAGTAGCGCGAGAGGTCGAGGTCCGCCAGCTGCTCCCGGTAGAAGGAGTAGGGGTAGATGATGCCGGGGACGCCCGTGTCGGGGTCCTCGGCGCATTGGAGCGAGAGGGTGAGCAGGTCGCCAGGGTAGATATACTGCGTGCGCGGCACGGAGAGGTAGCCGTTGAAGATGGTGTAGTAGCCGTCCTGTACGCCGCCGAAGGTCGTCGGTCCGAGCAGCCACGGGCAGTTGTGCCGGTACTGCTCGAAGTCCCAGGCACGCTGGGGCTCGTTATATGCCGGGCCGCGGGCGCGGAGCAGGCTCCAGGTGTCCGAGTAGTGCGACTTGAAGTCCGTCGCGTTGTGGCGCGGGATCGATAGGGAGAAGTTCGCCGCCACGAGCGCGGCCCACCGCGCCGAGTTCGCGTTGTCGTAGTGGTCGGTGAAAATCGTCGTGTTGCGGAAGGGCTTGTGCGACGACCACATGTTGATGTCGGCGTAGACGAAGAACCATGCCTTGTTGGTGTTGCTGCGGTTGAAGACCTTCTGGAGATCGCCGCTCGTCCCGTCCGGGGAGATGACGATGCCCATGCGATTGCTGATTTGTCCGTCGGTTACGCTCATACTGCTATGCGATTGCTTGGTCTCCAGCGGTCTGGAGGGTTACGTTCATGTAGAGGATTGGGGCGGAGTTGGTGCCCTTGATTTCGATGTAATGGCCAGCGTCGCCGATGTAGAGCTTGTTGCCGGAGGCCCGCATGGAGATGCCGCCCAGGTTGAGCGTCCGCTCCACGTTCACGGCACCGGCAAGGAGCTCGTCGACCTGGGGCTCTGCAAACCAATCCTCCAGGGACTTGACACGGGCGGAGACGCCCGCCACACCCTCGGCGAGAATCCGCTCGATGGCGTGGGCCTGCGTTGCGATGTTGCTGCCCTCGGAGTCGTAGGTCGCGTAGAGGTTGGTGATGCTGCGGGTCTGCCCGGCCACGGTCACGGAGAGATTCGTCGCGGCGCTGGAAGACAGCGCGGAGAAAAGGTCGCCCTTCGTGCAGGCGGTCAGCGCCGAGCCGTTGTAGTAGACCGGGAGCGCCGAGGAGCCGATGGCGGAGGAGCCGAACATGTTCGCCTGCGAGATGCTGTGCGTGTGCGTGCCGTAGGCGGTCACGATGCCGTACTTGTTCATCGTGACGTAAGGGATGGCGAAGGAAACGCCGGAGGTGGCGCTGGAGGTGCCAGCCGTGCCCGCCGTGATGTTCGCCGTGTTGAAGCTGCTGCCCAGGGCGGTGACGCTGCCGTTGATGGTGAGGGCGGAGTTGGCGAGGAAGGCATTCGGGATGGACCGCATGCTCTCGCCGCCGAGATTGATGTTGTCGGCGCAGAGCGAGCCCACCAGCAGCTCGTCCAGCTGGGGCTCCGAGAACCAGTCCTCGAGCGAGCTGATGCGGGCAGAGAGGGCCGCGTCAGCCTGGACCGCGCCGCGCTCCACCGCCGCGAGGTCGGTGCCCATCGCATAGCCGACGCTGGCATGGTTGCCCCAGCTGTACGCCGAGTCCCAATTCGTGACCTGCGACGAGGTGATTCCGTCCAGCGTGATCTTGTTGCTGTGCGTATGGTGGTCCGAGTAGGCTGTGTCCCAATTGGTCTGCTTGGCCGTCGTGGGGAGCGAGTAGCCCGTGGCGAAGTCGATGGCGACGGTGCCGGTGCTCGTGACCGGGGAGCCGGAGACGGCGAAGCCGGTCGGGACGGTGACCGCGATGGAGGTCACGCCGCTCGTGGTGACGTAACCCTTGCCGGCGATCCACGTCTCGAGATCGGTGACGTAGGCCGTGGTGATGTTGTCGCGGGTCGCCAGGGCGCCGAGCGAGGCGTTGGCCCAGCCGGGCGCCGTGGTGCCGTCGTTGCGGACCACGTTGTTCTGCCACATGAGCACCTGACCGGCGGATGGAGCCATGCTCGCCTTGACGTCGAGGAGCTCCGAGAGCCAGCTCTTGCCGGAGCCGCCTCCGCCGCTGCCGGGATTGCCGTCATTCGTCACCTGGTCCCCGGCGGTCACAAGGGCCGTGTCGAGGTAGATGTACGCAGCGTTGGCGCCCTCCGCGGGATGGTAGACGAAGGTCGCGCCGCCGACGTTCAGGACCCGCTCGACGTTTATGTCGCCGACGAGCAGTTCGTCCAGCTGCGGCTCCGCCAGCCAATCCTCAAGGCCGGAGATGCGCCCGGCGAGGAGGGCGAGCCCGGCGGCGAGCGCCGCCTCGATCTTCTCCTGATCGGAGGCGTAGGCGTACCCAGCCGTCGCGTGGTTGCCCCACCCGTAGGCGGTATCCCAATTCGACTGCTTGGCGGTGGTCGGGAGCGAGTACCCGGACGCAAAGGCGAGCGCCAGGGTGCCCGTCGAGGTGATCGGAGAGCCGGTGACCGAGAAACCCGTCGGGACGGTCATGGCGATGCTCGTCACGCCGGAGGTCGTCACGTAGCCCTGCTCCTGGACCCACGCCTGCGTCGCATAGCCCTTTCCGGCGATCCAGGTTTCAATGTCGGTCACGAAGCTGGTCGTGATGTTGTTCCTCGTGGCGAGGGCGCCGAGGGTGAGGTTCCCCCAGCCGTCGCCGGTGGTGCCGTCGTTCAGTTCGATGCCGGTCTTCCACGCGAGGACCTGCCCGCCGCTCGGATGCATGTTCTCCTCGACGTCGAGCAGCTCGGCGAGCCAGTTCTTTCCGCCACCGCCGCCACCGCCAGAGCCAGGGGTCCCGTCGTTGGTGACCTGGTCCCCCTTCGTGACGAGGGCGGTGTCCAGGTAGACGTAGGCAGCATTTCCGTTGGCGGCGGGGTGGTAGGTAAGGGTCGCGCCGGCAAGGTTGATCTGCCGCTCGACATTAAGGTCGCCGACAAGGAGTTCGTCGAGCTGGGGCTCTGCGAGCCACGACTCAATGGAGCCGATGCGCGAGGACAGCCACGCGAGGCCGGAGGCGAGGCTGTACTCAACATCGCGGAGGTCGGAGGAGCTTGCGCCGCCACCGCCGCCGGAGCTCCCGCCCGAGCCGGAGCCTGCGGAGCTCCCGCCCGCGCCCGTGGCGCTGGTGCTGCCTTTGCCCGCCCCGCTGACGGTCGTGTAGTCAGGGTCGAAGGTTCCCCACACCTCCTCCCAGGTGTAGAACTCGCGGGCGATGGTCTGCGCGACGAAGCCGCTGCAAAAGTCGTATGTGCCGGAGAGGATGACACCCACGCGGTCGTAGTAGCCGATGCGGTAGCCGGGCAGGGCCGCCGCCTCCGGCGTGGCCTTGTCGTGCGCCGTGCCGGTGAAGACGGACGCCGCCGCCGCGTGGAAGCACAGGACCTGCGCCTGGATCATGACCGCCAGCGGGTAGCCTCCGGCGGCGCCGGACCAATTCCACTCGTCCGTGGCGATGGCATCACCGTAGGCGAGGACGTTCCCGTAGAAATCCACGCAGCCCCCGACGCCGGCGGAGCCGACGGAGGGGTCGCGCTTAATGGTGACGTTGTTCGCCTGGTCGTAGTTCGTGGTGGTCTTCCACTCGCTGATGAGCGCGGTCCCCTCGGATGCCGGGGAGACGCTCAAGTTCAGGGCCGCGAAGACGGCGTTATAGGCGGGCAGGTGGGTGGCCGCCTTGACCTTGACGATGACGATGCTGACGCCGACGGCGCCGCTGTCCGGGACGCTGACCTCCTGGCCGACGCTGATTACAAAGCTATCCGCCGAGGTGGTCCAGTCTCCTCCGCCGGAGAGGTACTTCCGCACGCCGTTGACGAGGGCCTCAACGCGGACGCGGATCTCCTCCACGCCGTCGCCGCCCCAATAGTGGGAGAGCTTCAGCGCCCCGGCGGAGCCGGTCAGCCACGCCAGCGGGCCGTCCTGCGTGAATTTGAAGGCGAAAGTGCCGCGCAGCCGGGGGTTGTAGTAGGTCGCCTCGACGCTCTCCTCGATATCGGTCGGGATGTACATCTTGCGGACGGCGATGTCATCCGTCGGCGTGCCGAGCTGCGGGACAGCCAGCGATCCGCTCCAGCCCTCGCCGCCGGCCTGGGCCAGCGTGTAGGCCGGGATGTAGTTCGTGTTGGTCATCGTCGCGCCGTTGGAGAGGTGCGTGACGATCTTCTGCGTGAGATTGGAGCCGGTGGCCGCGAACTGCGTCGCGTCCGGGTCCGCCGCGTCGATGCGGAGGATGTCCACGTCGAAGGTCTCGGTGATGCTCTTGAGCGCCGGGTCCAGCTGCCGCAGGCCGGAGCGGTTGATGAACTCGATGCCGTGGGCGCCGATGGTCGTGTCTGCCGCCAGGTAGCGCAGGGACGTAAGGACGACATTGTTCGTGCCGTTGTAGCGCAGCACCAGGCCCAGCGAGTCGAGGGTCTTCTCGATGGCTTGCGCCCAGGTGTCGCCGGAGAAGGTGCTCGCGGCGAAGGTATGGTCGAGGATGCTGTGGCCGTTGGAGTTGACGAGGAAGTGGGACTCCGTAAGCTGGAGGGCCATCGGGCACTCGCAGGCGGCCAGCGCCCCCGTGATGACGTCCCGCACGGACACGCGCCCCGTGAGGTCGAACTCCTTGTCCTGGAGGGCGCCGAGCATGTCGCGGGCCGTGATGGTCACGGACCCCCGGTAGATCATATTCTCGCTCCAGGAGTCCGGCGTGATGAAGCCTGTCCAAATGACCGAAGCCGACGCGCTGGGCGACGGCTTGCTGATGAGCTCGACTTTGTACTTGGTGGCGTCCGGCGTGAAGAACTCCTCCCAGCGTCCGCACTTCTCGTTCTGCGCGTTGACGCAGGCCGTCCCGTCTGCTTGCGTGGTGCCCTGATCGTAGGCGTCCACCAGCGAGAATGAGAGCGAAGTCTTGAGCAGCGGGGAGAGGATATTCGACTGCCCGCCGATGATCTGGAGCGATAGGCCGGTGACGTGGGCCATGCCGTAGGACGCTCCGGCCCAGTCCTTTTCGTAGACCTTGATCTGCACCTGGGCGCCGCCCTTCTCGATGTACTGCGTGTATTTCAGTCCGTAGGCCATAGTCGTGCGGTGTTTAGCGGTTCCAATCGTTGAGGGTGTTTTGGCCGGAGAGGATGATGTCGGAGCCCTTGACGACGCCCTGGACGTTGACCGTGAGCTCGGCGGAGAGCGTGCCCGCGCCGGTGCCTGCGCCGTAGGCGCTGCTGCCGCCGTAGGAGGTCACGGAGGTGGCCCCGGATCCCTTGTTTCCGATGGCCGCGAGGCCAGCTTTCGCCGCTATGCCTACACCGAGAAGGGCCGCGCCCGCGACGATCGCCGAGCCGCCAAAGAAGCCGACCAGCGATTCCTTGAGGGCTTCGACGGCCGTGCCGCTCATCATGATAAGCGTACCGGCTTTGATGGCCATGTCCGCAAGCGGCTCGAGCAGGGCCTTGACGACCTGCTCCATGCCGCCGTCCGTGACGCCTGCCATCACGTCCGCCAGCGCATCAAACGAGCCGACAAGCCCGTCCTCGATGGCGCTGACAAGGTTCTCGGTGATGGCGCGGCCGACCTCCTCGGACTTCTCCTTCGTCTTGTCGAGGTTGCCCCAGAACTCCTCGAGCTCCTGGTTGCCCTTCTCAAAGAGCGCCAGCAGTTCGTTGTCGAACGGCTGGATCGGCGGGAGATCGGCGGCCTTGCGCCAGGCCTCGTACATGGCGTCGCCCTCGGCGGCCAGCGCCTCGTCCGCTTCGCGGATTTCGCGCAGCTCCGCGCTCTCCTGACGGATCACGTCGAGCTGGGCCTTGTAAGCCTCGGTCTCCGCGTCAATCTCCGGGACGGCGCTGCCGCCACCGCCGGCGCCCTGATGCCGGACGGAGTTCATCAGCGTCTGGATGCGGCGCGTCTCGGTGCCGTACTTGGCCACCTGGTTGTTATACGCGACAACCGCGCTCTCGACGGCGGCGCGGTCCTTGTCGGATATCTTGTCGTTGTAGGCGATGGCGAGGCGGGCAAACTCGCCGACGCCGTTGTTCGCGGCCTTGCGCATGAACTCCTGCCCGAGCTTGGAGTCCGCGCCGAGCAGCTGCTGCGCGACCTTCTTCGCCTCGTTGTTGTACGCCTCGCCCTGGGCGGTGCCCAGCCACTTGAAGAACTCGATGTACTTCTTGCGGCGGACGGCCAGCTCCTCGTCCGTGTACCCCTCCATGCTGATGCCCATCTGCTGCATGTAGTAGTCGAGGGTCTTGTCCTTGACGTTACCCAGGCCGCGCGTCGGCTCCTTCTCGAGCTTGCGGTAGATCTCCAGCAGCTCCTCGCCGGCGGCGAGGCGTTCCTTCTCGGTCAGGTTGGCGTCCTGCAGGCGGACGCGGAGCTCGTTGATGCGCTCCAGCTGCTCGGAGGACGCGATGTTATAGGCGGTGTTGATTTCGCCCATCGCGTCGAGCGCGTCGTACAGGTCGCGGGCCAGCCGCGAGGCCTCCCGCATATTCGAGAGCAGGTTGGAGAAGTCGGTCGCCGCGAGGGAGGTCTTGAACACGTCCCACGCGGCGGTCATCCCGGCGGTCATGCGGTTCCATGCATCACCCAGGGACTGGTTCTGCTTCGCCAGGTCCTTGACGAGATTGATGACGCCGACGACGGCGGTCGCTACGGCGGCGAAGGCGATCTTTGCCTTGCCACCTATCGCCGAGACGCTGCTGCCGAAGCTCTTGGCCTCCTTGTCGGCCTGCTTCAAGCCGGCGGTGTATTCGTCTTTCTTGAGCCCCAGCCGGACCCACAAATCTCCGATCTTTCCCATATCGTTTTAGCTGCTGTACTTGCGTTGAAAAAAGTCCTTCATGATGGCGTTGAGGGCGTCGCGCTCCGCGTCCGTGATCCGGGCCATCTTCTTGGTGATCCTCTTCTCCTTGCGCCCCTTCGCGGCGCCGTCCTCCCAGGGGAAGGTGACGAGGTCCTGCGGGGTCTTTGGCCGGCGGCCTGGCTTGAGGAACGGGGAGAGGTTGTAGGAGTGCCACACCGTCCAGCGGGCGAGCTCGTAGCGCTCGTGCTCCGCATCCTCGGCGCCCTTGCGCCGTTGGAGGTATTCGGTGAAGGAGGTCCGGGCGGCCTGGGCCTGCGTCATCCCGCAGCGGCCTACCAGGAAGCCCTCAATGGCGTCGTAGTCAAGCGCCGTTACCGGCGTCTGCCGTTTTTTTTTGAGCCCTTCTGCTCCTCCTTGCCGATGTCCTCGAAGCGCTTGCCGGTCAGGGCCTCGTAGATAAAAGCCACCATCTTGGCGAGGCGCTTGGTGTCCGCCCAGGCCCACTCGTAGAAGTCGCCGTACTTATACGGGAACTCCCCGAGCTTCGGGTCGTCGACGGCGGCCACCTCCCAGGCGGCGATTGCCGCGCAGTAGAGCATCTTGACGTAGGAGCCGTACACGTCCCCCGCGTTGGCGTCGGCGGCGAGGTCCATGCCGCGCCGCTTGGCGATGCCATAAAGGGCCGGGGTGACGAGTATTTCTACTGCCACCCCTTCCCTCAATTCGATGGTTGTCCGTGTTCTTTCCATCCTTCCTGCGGAGCCTAACTGCGAGTCGTCGGGTACAGGGTCGGGGCGCCGGTGACCGTCAGCGAGACGGCACGCGTGGATACGGAGCCGTTGTCGTTGGTGTCGCCGATCTGGTTGATGATGGCCTCGAACGCGATGCCGGCGGACGGCGTGCTGGAGCTGAGCTTGCCGACGAAGCAGAGGACGCTGCTACCGGCGACAAGCGAGTCGAGCAGGGCCATCTGCTGGGCGTCCTCGTCGTCCGCGAAGACGGTCACGTCGGCGGTACCACCGCGGATGCCCTGGATGAATTTCTTCCATGCGGAGCTCTTGTCGCTCACCTCGACGGGGTCGCCGGTGAGGTTGACGTTGTTGGACTGCTCGCCGGCGAGCCATGCGTAGGAGATGGAGGCGGGGTTGCCCGAGGAAGTTCCGACGTAGAACTTGCGGGCGTTGCCCAGCGAGGGAGTGTGAGTGTGAGGCATAATTCTTTGGGTTTATAATTGTTGAACGTATATGTCGATGGATTGCAAGACCCGGTAGAGGATCTTCTGCGTGTCGGAGGTTTCGGGTATCTCCTGCAGCTGCGTGGGGACCGTCCCGATGACCTTGAAGTCGGTGTCAGCGGCGGACAGGTCGCCCAGCAGGGCGAGGTTGTCGGCGTTCATCTGGGCGGCGTCGGCCGCGCTCTTGATGCTGATGCTCTCGACGATCACGGACACTACACGGACGGAGTCGCCCTTATCCTGGGGCGGGTTCTCGATGAACGTGTGGCACTCCACGCGCGGGTAGGCCGCCGTGCCGCCGAAGTAAATCCCCGTGCGGCCTGCGGACAGCGTCGTGCGAAGCGCTTCCGCGATGAACTTGTACGCGCTCTTATACATTTCGGTTGATCACTTGACGGATGGCGTCGCGGACAGCCGCGACGACCCGGTTTTCGTTCTTCTTGACGGCCGGCACGAAAAAGGGGTGCGGCCGGGTGCCGTTCTTGGCGATATGGAAGGCGAGGCCCCAGCCGACGGCGCGGGCCGCCTTGCGGTCCCGGATGCGCAGCTTCTTGTAGGCCCACTCCTCCATCACGTCAGGCGGCGGCATCCGTCCGGCCCGGCGACCGTACTCGACGGCACCGGCGTAGTTTTTCTCGCCGGACATGAAGCCGACGTCGTAGCCGCCCTCCGCATCGGTGGCCTTCACGACCTTGCCGGTCTGCGAGAGCAGGCCGGTGTTGTTGATGTGGTCGTTGCGAAGGTTGAGCTGCGCGTCCGCGATAATGGTCATTCCGGCCGATTTGAGGCCCCTGTCCGCAGCGGCCAGCACCTCCTTCCGCCCGACCTTTTCGAGCGCGTTCTGGAGCTCCTGAAGACCTGAAATTTTCAATTCCATATCACTGCTGCGTTTCGGTGGTTTCTTCGGTGGGGGTTTCGGGGTCCGGCGTGGGCGCCGGGTCCGGCTCGGGGGCGGGCGGGATGAGCGGGTCGTCGATCTGGTACCAGCCCTGGATGCGGATGAAGCGCCCCCGGTTATCGAGGCGCTCCGGCTCCGCGAAGTGGACGTCGTGCCCGCGCCAGCGCAGGCCGTTGTAGTTGACGGTGTCGGCCGGGGCGCGGAACTCGATCTCCAGCCCGACGGCGTCCGCCTGCTGGAAGGTCATCATCGTCTTCGTGGCGCTCATGCGCTGCACGTCGGCGTAGATGGTCACGACGGCCACCGGCTCGCCCAGGGAGACGTGGCCCATCGAGTCCTGCGTCGGGGTGGCGTAGGTCAGCGTCACCACGTCGTTGAATCTCCGTGCTCCTTTTCCGCGTCCCAGCATGGCGTTAGCCCTCCATCAGTATAGCGTTGACCGTCTTCGCGTCCTCGCCGTCGAGCTTGGCGCAGGCCAGGCGGAAAGCCTTCGGGAGAAGGTTCTCGACCTGGAAGCCGTTCTCGCCGGGGCCGGCCTCGTACTTCACCTCGACGTTGCGGGCCGGGCGGCCCAGCGTCAGGAGGTTGCCGAAGCGGGTGTACTCGATGTCGCAGCCGTTCTGGTCCTTGACGGAGGTGATGGTCTTGACGGTTCGGTACAGGCGTATGGGCGCACGCGGATCGCGCCGCGCGGCGCACACGACCGAGATATTCTCGTCAAGCAGGCTCACGTCCTCCCACTCCTGCACCTCAACCATCGCAGACCGAAGGACCACCGCCAGCTGCTCGTCGCTCTCCGCGCCGTTGCCGGCGTAGAACGCCTTGAACTGCGCGAGCTGCTCGGTCGTCGGGGTGCCGAGAGACGTGACGGAGACCTGGATCATTTTGCGGCCTCCTTCTTCGGTTTCGGGTCGGCCTTCGGCTTCGGCTCCTCGTCAGCGACGGGGACGGCCTTGCCGTTGTTGACCAGCACCTCGACGGCGGGACCACTTACGATGGCTCCTGCGGGCAGCCCGGCGGCGGGCTCTATGAGTTTGTATTTTTTCATTTCGGCTGCTTTTTGGGATTAAGAAAGCCCGCGGCGGCTCGTAGGTGCGGCAGCCGCGGGCGATCGGTTAGTTGAAGCGGAGACCCCGCAGAACTACGCCTGCGTGTTCGGGTGGGTCTCGATCTGATCGGACTCGTTCACAGCGCCGGCCAGCTTCGTGATGGCGGTGTTGATGGCACCGACGGCGGTGGTGTAGTCCTTGATGTTGCCGGTGTTGGTCTTGATCGTGGAGAGCTCGTCCTTGATGGCGCCGAGCTTGGTGACGACGTCGCCCAGGGTACCTTCGCCTGCGTCGATGGCCGCGATGGCGGTGTCCACGTCAGCGACGTAGACCAGGCCGTAGGCGCCCGGCGTGGTGATCTTCACCTGGGCGGCGCGGCGGAAGTAGACGTCGTAGGCGTCGTACACGCCGTTGCGGATGAACTCCAGCTCGAAGCTGTTGCCCGCGTAGATCTCGGCGCAGCCGGTGTCGGCCACGAGGATCTCGTCGGCGGCCAGGACGGCGGTCGGGTAGACACGCAGGCCCATCACCATCTGGTTGGCGCGGTCGAACAGCGCGTTGCCGTTCTTGTCCTTGAGGTTCATCAGGATGGCGTACTCGGCCCAGGTCACGAACACGGCGCTGGCGTGGAAGCCCTTCTTCGCAATCTGCATCATGGCGTCGTAGATGACGTCGGCGATGTTGGCCTGCGGGTAGGAGCCCAGCGCGGAGAACGCGGTGGCGTAGTGCTTGATGCCGTAGATCTTGTCCGGGGAGGCGCCGGTACCGGCGTCCGGGGTGTCGTTGCCGAGACCGGCGTACGCTTCGCTGTCGAGCTTGGCGAGGATCATGCGCTGGCCTTCGTTCAGGCAGTAGTTGTACAGCTGCTCGAACCAGTCGGTGAACTCGGTGCTGATGCGCATCGTGTGCGCCAGCTTGCCGAACTTGCGGGTCTTCTCCGTGAAGGAGACGTCGGACTTGTTGGTGTTCTGGGCGAGCTCGGTGACGTAGTCGGCGCCGTTCTGCTCGGACGCCTCAATCCACGCGAGCTTGTTGGCCGTGCGCGGACGGATGCCGAAGGCCTCCAGGAACACGTTGGCCGCGGGGCGGGCGGCGTGGATGGTCGGATCGACGGCCAGGCCGAGGAAGTTGTTCGGGTTGATGGTGTGCGAGCCCGTGCTGATGTCGTACACGGTCTTGAACTCCAGCGTGATGTCGAAGGCCTTGACCTTCTCGTCGAACATCTTCTGCAGATCCGCCTTCTTCTCCTCCAGCTTGGCGCGGAGGTCCTGGGCGAAGGTCTTGATGGAGCGGTCCGCCAGCTGCGCCTTCATCTCATCGATGATCTTCTGCTGGCCGACCAGGGACTTGTCGAGATTATCGATGCTCTTTTCCTGGGCCTCGATTTTCTCCTGGGCGGCCTTCAGCTCCTTGACTTTCTCAGCCACCTCGGCCTGCACCTTCTCGGATGCGGCCTTCTCGATGCTCTCACGCATCGCTTTGATCTCTTCAGGGGTCATTTGTGAATGGGATTTGTTGTTGTTGATGGTAGTGTCGTTCTTGGGGTCCTCGTCGGCTTTCGGCGCGGACTCCGGGCTATCGTGCTCGAAGGCCTTCGCAGAAATGACGATGGCGGAGGCGTTTGCGGCGCGGGTGACAGGGCTGCACTCGTAGACCGTGAGAACCTCGAGGATGCGGATATCGTAGTCGTAGCCCTCGCGCTTCTCCCAGCGGTACTTGTCCGCCCGGTAGCCGATCGAGAACTCTTTCACGGCGCCCGCTTTAAGGAGCACGGCGGCGTCACGCCCGGCGGCGGTGTCGAGGACATCCGCCTCGATCCACATGCCGTAGTCGTCCACGCCCTTCGCGGTGATCTTGCCGATAACCGTCCGAATATCGTGCTGCCAGCACAGGGCCATGCGGCCCGCGTCCTCGGACTTGAGGAAGTCGTCGCAAGCGCCGGGGAGGACGATATCACCCCAGCTGTCCACGTTGCCGAAGGCGAGCGCGTAGGCTTTCAGGTGCAGGAGGACACCCTCGGCCAGACCTTCTGCCTTGACCTCAAGGCGGGCATCGACCCACTTCTGCTCGTGGGCCTCCTGCTTGTTCTTGAATTGGATTCGTTTCATCGTTGCGGTCTTGAACTGCCGCAAAAGTATTCAGAAAATTGCGTACCTGATACGCGGACACTCTCCATCTTTGTGGAAAAGCGAACCGCCCGGACCATCTCGGCGCGGGCGGCTCTGGCAAATTCAAATCATACTCTACAGTCGAAGGCCCGATTCCAAAGGCCTTTTTATTTCGGGCTGCGGATGCAGGAGCAGGCGCAGTTGATAATCTCGGAAGCCGGCGGATTGAACAGCGTGTCGTGGGGGTAGCGCATCACGCAGTCGGGTAGGCGGAAAAGGTCGTCCTTGCCGACGGTCACGCCGTCCATCTCCTCGTGCGTCTCGCGGGTGTTGCCCAGGCCGCTGATGCACCACGTCTTGGTGTAGTCGATGTCCAGGTCGCGGGCGGCGAAGTCCGCCGCGTCCGCTGTGCCGATCATGCACTCCGTCTGCGCGATGCGGCGGCACTGCCACCGCTCGAGGTAGCCGGTATAGCGGTTGTACAGCTCCTTTGTGACCTTCTCGATGCCCATGTTCCCGATGTCTTCGAGGAGGATGTCCGCGAGCAGCTGGACGAGGGTCTTCTTCCAGGTCCCGGTGACGGTGAGGATCTCGGCGCCGGCTCGCTCGATGGCGTAGCGGCGGAGCATTCGCAGCCACATATTCTCCTCGGCGGAGGCTTTCTCCTCCCGCAGCTGCTTGGCGGTGTCCTGGGCGATCGGCAGGCCCGCCGTCGTCCACAGCCCCGTCCACCAGCCGGGCAGGTAGCTGCTCTCGTTGAGCTCGGTCTGCAGGGCGGCCGCGATATCCTCCGGCCCCCGGAGGTCGCGGCACAGGGCCAGCACTCGGCGGAGCTCCTTGCGGCGGTCACGGGCCAGCCGCGACTGATACACCCCGGCCACCTTCACGGAAGACAGCCGGAGTGCGTCCTGGTGGCGGCGGACCGCCTTACTGATTTTCTTCCTCGCCATCGGTGGCGGCGGGTTTGGTCGGTGGGGCGGGCTCCGCCGGCTCATTGATGTCGTCCGGCTCGTTGCCGAACTGCACAGCCATCGGGAGGATCGGGAGGTCCGCCCAGGGCTCCGGGCGCGGCTCGTAGCCGTAGGCCTCACGCATTTCGTTGAGGGTGGCGTGCATCTTCGAGAGGTTGTCAAGCATATCGGACGGGTCCTCCTGCAGCACGTCAATCATGTCGGTGTTGACGCGGAGCTCGTAGCCCTCCTTGTCCAGCTCGCAGTAGCGGAGCAGGTCCTCGCCGAACTCGTTGGCCATCGGGATGGCGCACTGCTCGTAAATGGCCTTCTTCGCCTCCTTCGCGTTCTCGAACTTGGCCTGGCCGTAGTACAGGTCCACCGGCAGCTTGAACACGAAGCAGAGGGCGGTGACCGCCTCCTTGTGGGCGCCCAGGATGTTGAGGTCCACCGGGGTGTTGCCCAGCTCGTGGACGTCGATCGGGGCGCGGACCACCTTCGTGGCGCCGGCGTTCTTCTCGGCGTCGTTGAAGCTCTCCTCCAGGTCGTCCTTGTCCTTCGGCAGCACGCCCATCGTGTCCTTCGCCGGGCTGATGATGTTCGCCACGCCACCGTTCTTGAGGCTGGTGTCCTGGCGGTTCATGCCGCGCTGGATGACGGAAAGGTACACCGCCGCCGCGATGATCTTGCTGGTCCCGAAGAAGGACGTGTCGTCGAGGTTGTAGTCGAAGGACTCAAAGACCTGGTCGGCTTTGATGAGCTTCTCCTTGCCGGAGGTCGTGATCTTGATGCCCTCGAAGGGCTTCGCGGCGCCGCCCTCCTTGATGCCGACCTTCTGCGACGGGATGAGGTACATCTCCTTGATCTGCCCCAGATCCTTGCCGACGGCCTTCGGTGCGTACACGAAGGCGTCCCCGAACAGGCACTTGTTGACGGCCCAGCCCTGGCCAAACTTTCGGATGGAGTAGCGGTCGTTGGGGCGGCGCAGCAGGTCGACGATGAAGTGGTCTTCAACGACCTTGCCGTCCTTGTCAACGAGTTCGAGGTAGCGCATCACCTCGCCGACGTTGTCCGCGAGGTAGTTCACCACGCCCATGACCGGGGCGCAGGTCTCGTAGGTCTCCTTGATCTTCTCGCGGGAGATCGGGAGCCACGGCGCCATCTTGAGGCCGATGAGCTGGGAGGAGATCTGCTGGAAATACTCGTTCCGGGTGTTGTCTCCGTCGTAGTAGCCCTTGAGCTCGCTTTCCAGCTGCTCCTGCTTCGTCTTGAGGGCGTTCAAATTCTTCTTGGATATCCAGACCATAGTCAGGTGTTTGTTGCTTGTTTCACGCGCAAATTTGGCCATTTACTGCGGGAGTTGCCGCCGGGCCGCTCTCCATCTTTGTGGAATGACGTCAGGCCGGGAGGTCGCCGTCGTCGTTGGCAATGCCCATCCGGCGCAGGTAGGTGGTTCCGTAGGAGCAGGCGTCCATCGCGTGGTCGCCGCCGTCCTGCGGCTCGTCCGTGAAGGTGTCCTCGTCCAGCGGGGACGGCTTCCAGGAGTAGGTCTCGACCTCCTCGCCGATGTTGGCACCGCAGTAGCGGACGCGGAAGCCCTGGAGGTAGCCGATGCGGCCCGGCTTGTCGCGGTTGATGCCGGGGTAGGCGTTGATCCCGTACTGCGTGCGGAGCTCCGCGATGCTGTCCGGGCGGGCGGGATCGCAGAACACCGCGACCTTGTCCACGTCCAGCCCGTGCGCCGCGCAGTCGCGCCGCAGCGCGGCGGCCACGTGCTTCGGCAGCTTGCCGGTCGAGTAGAGGACCTCAACGACGTACAGGGTCCGCGTAAGCGGGTCGAAGCCCATCCGCACCAGGGCGTCCGGGTCGCCGGAGTAGCCCCAGTCGTTGGCATACCACCAATCCAGCCCCAGGGGGATGTCGGCCTCGGCGACCGGCTCCCAATTTGGATAGATCAGACCGTCCCGCTTGACGGCCCAGCCGCCGTCGTAGATGTTGTAGTATCGCTCCGGGTTGTCGCGCCGGCACTCCTCCGCCTTTGCGATGAATGAGGGGTGCAGGTATTCGCGGACGTCCTCCCAGGTCGTATGAATGTACTGCACGTCGTCCACGATGCCGTTGAAGTCGTAGGGGACGCCGGGCTTCTTGAAGAATCGCCGGTAGATCCAGTGGTGGATGTCCGACGGGTTAAGGACGATATCAACCTGGTTGGCCACCGCCACCTCACGGATGGAGAGGTCGATGACGTCGAACTCGCTCTCGCTGGGCATCTCCTGAGCCTCGTCGATCAGGAACCGGCGCAGCTTCGGGATGGACTTGAGGCGGGCCGTCTGGTTGCCGGAGCTGGCGCGGATGCCCTTGAAGTAGATGCGCCCGCCGCTGGCCCGGTTGATGATCTCCTCCTTCGTGGTACGGAAGTGGGAGGACTTGCCCAGCTTGAGCACCTTGTCGTTGTACTCCGGGATAACCGATATCTCCGCCGATACGAGCGTGTAGCGGGAGTAGAGGATGGCGTAGGGGTCGCGGTAGGTGTCGCAGACGGTGGCGGTACTGACGGCCGTAGATTTGCCCGAGCCGCGCCCGCCGGTGATGACCCGGTAGCGCGGCCCGTCCCTGCGTCCCGGCTCAAAGAGTGGCCGGTACTTGGGGTGGAAGACAATCTCGGCGGCCATAGCGCGGTGCGTTTACTGCTCGGCTTGGTCCCCGGACTTGGTCCCGACTTGGTCGGGGCTTGGTCCCTCTCCGTCCTTCTTCTTCTCGCGAAAGACGATGACGGGCGGCTCGAACTCGCCCAGGTCGTGGTGGAGCTCCTGGGACTGGATCGGCTTTCCGAACAGCCGGTCGAGGATATCCCCGACGTAGAGGATGCCGTTCTTGCCCATCATGCCCTTCGCGTAGATTTGTATCAGGTAGCCGAACTCCGGCAGCTGCTTGGCACGGCGCGACAGGTAGTCCATCGCGGTGGTCTGGTCCGGCAGCGTCAGCGCGTGGTACAGCGCCGCGTAAACCTTCTGCTGGGCGTCCGCCGGGATGCCCTTGATCTTCGGCCTGCGGCCTTTCGCCCGCTGCTCCGGCGTCGGCTGGTACTCGCTGCTGAACGCCGGGCGCTCCTTGTGTTCGTTGCCCATAGCCGCAGGATTATTTCATCATTTCCCTGGCCACCTGCAGGAACTCATTCCTGGCGCTGATATCGTCGCGGAAAACGCCGGTCACCTGACAGGTGGACATCTTACCCGGCTTCCTTGCCCCGCGCATCGTTTTGCAGAGGTGTTCCCCCTCCATCAGCAGAGCCATTCCGATGGGCGGATTTTCCTCGCCGAGAGCGGTGGAAAGGTCGGTCACGATATCCGCGACCAGCCGTTCCTGTATCTGCAGCCTGGCGGCGTGATAGTCCACCACGCGGCCAATCTTCGACAGGCCCAGGATCTTCCCTTTTGGATTGGGGATATAGGCGAACACATACTTGCCGAAGAAGGGCATCGCGTGGTGTTCGCACATGGAGTAGTAGTTGCCGGAGTCGAGAATCATGTTATCGTAACTGATTCCGTCGGCGCCGTTCTGGAAGGTTGTAATCTTGGGGTGTTTGTCCGGGTTATAGCCGCGGAAAATTTCGCCCCACATTCGCACGATGCGGTCGGGCGTTCCCGTGAGGCCGGGCCGATTGGGGTCCTCCCCGATATACTCCGCGAGGGTGCGGAGCGCGTCTTCTGCTTGCTGTTTCGTTATCATCGTACATTGAGAATTTTCTGGGTTTGGAGTGAGAGTCGCCAGCGGGGGTGCATAAGGCACCAATGGACGGCATCGGCTTTGATTTCTTCGTTCTTGGCCGGGTTGCCAGTGTCGCACGGCTGGATATAGTAATGCTCGGCATGGATCCGTTTCTCCCATTTCGCCGGGTCGTGAATGCCGTCGAAAACAACCTTCACTTCATTGGCTTCCGGGATGGTTTCGTACTCGGCCACGAAATCGCATTTCGGGGAGCAGGTCACGAAGTCCACGCCAGCCGGGACGGGGCGAGAGCCGTTGGTTTCCATTGTAATGGTCGGGAACTTTTCGTGGAGCGCAGCCAGCAGCGGCTCGTCCACTTGCAGGGTTGGCTCCCCGCCCGTGAGAACGACCAGCGGCACCGTAGTGTCACGGGGTATAAGTTCGAGGACCTGGGCCACGATGGGGTCCGCGCTCATTTGCTTCGCCCGGCTGAAATCTGTGTCGCAAAACGAGCATCGAAGATTACAAGCGGCGAAGCGGATGAATACCGCCGGAGTCCCGGTGTGAAATCCCTCCCCTTGCAGGGAGTAGAAGATTTCATTTACTGCGTATTCCTTCATATCGTTTCGTCATAAATGGCGAGATTGCCGTCACTTTCCTGCACCTCGGCGCGGTAGCACTCCGGGATGGTATCAACAATCCAGCGGGCGATATTCTCGGCGGTCGGATTGAAGTCCAGCACCTCGTTGAGATTCTTATGGTCGAGCCGTCCGTGAATGGCCCGTTTGATATGAGTAAAGTCCAGCACCATTCCGTCGGCGTTCAGTTCTTTCGCCCGGCAGCAGACACGAATGTGCCAATTATGCCCGTGGAGATTTTCGCACGGGGAATCATACGAAAGACGGAGGCGGTGCGCCGCCGAGATTTCGAGGTCTTTGATAGCGTAGTACATATCAATCGTCGTAAATGGTTGTGTCCTCAATTCCGGCGAAGGCAAGGGCTTCCCTGCGCTCAACGCAGGTCCCGCACTTGCCGCAGTGGTGCTCCCCGCCCTTGTAGCAAGACCACGTTTCGGAGTAATCCAGCCCCAGGTCTTTGCCGTGCTTGGCGATGTCGCCCTTTGTGATATTTGTGTACGGGGCGAGAATCTGGATATTCTCGTAGGTGCCGTTGTGCATGGCGCGGCTCATCGCGTCGATGAATTTATCCCGACAATCGGGGTAGATGGCGTGGTCGCCGGCGTGGTTTGCAATCATGACGCGGTGCAAGCCGTTGCTTTCCGCGATGCCGCAAGCAATCGCCAGCATGATTCCGTTTCGGAACGGGACCACGGTCGATTTCATGTTCTCGTCCGCGTAATGGCCCTCCGGGATGGCGTCGGCACCTTCGAGCAGGGAGGACTTGAAATAGTCCTTGATGAACGCGAGCGGGATTATAATGTGCGGGATGCCCAGCCGCTCGGCGTGGAGTTTCGCGCAAGCGATTTCTTTCGCCGCGTGGTTGGAGCCGTAGTCGAAGGTCACGGCCATACCTATCTGCTCCCGGTATTCGTAGAGCATCGTGACGGAATCCATCCCGCCCGAAAGGACGAGCAGATTGTCTTTTTTAGAGGTACTTTTCTGCATATTGCTGGTATTTTATCCATTCATTAAAGTTCCATCGTGCGGCGTCTTGGGACGCGAGCCGATGCCCGGCTGGTGCTGTTATCTTCCCCATGTTGCCGGTCCTGGGGTCGAACTTATATAGATAGCCGCCACGATTGCCATATAGCCAAGCGGTCGAATCCACGGAATCGAAGTGGTATTTCTTGATGCCCTCGAAGCTGGTGTAGCCCAGCCCGTGAATCTTGGCGCCGTTGTCGTGCGCTACCTTGATGAAGTACGGGAACGCGGCTTCATATTTCTCGCGGGGGATTTCCTTTGAAACGATCCCGCCGACGGCGACGTAGCCGTACTCCTTGCACATTATTGTAAAGTATTCCAGCCCTCGGCTCTTATGCCAGACCGGGATGGGTTGTTTGTTCGTCAGCCGCTCTAATTTTGCCCGCAGCCGCTCGACCTCCCGGAGCCCGACGATGGCGTCTATATCCAGCTCAAAGAAAAGGTCGATATTGTGCGTCTTGATGAATCCGGCGTATTGCTCCGTGTATTCATCCCAGTTCGCCGTCGCAGTCCCTTGCATGAAGGTAAATGCGCCCGAATCCAAAAGGAATCCTCCGAGGTGCGGGATGAGCTTTGTAATCCACGGGTTGTCTTTGCAGGCATAAAACGATTCAAGTATTTTCTGCCCCCCCCCGTGTGCATATTTGCCGTTCTTTATGGGATGCTCCCCAGCGAGGTAAATGTTCATTTTGCCCCCCCCCTATTTGCTGCGCCGTGCGCTTCCAATCTGCCGAGAGATTGCCCGTAAATCCGCCCGCAAGATATAGATTCATATTGTTGCCCCCCCCCAGATTTGTTCTGCAAGGATTCGAGATTTTCCGTTCTCTCCTGCGAGGTAGATTTCCATAACACATACGGCCTTGAATTGACTCCGGCGAGGTATAGGTTCATAATATCTTACAGCCAGGGAACTGTTCCAATGTGACGAGCAGGGCGGCACGAATATCCTCCTCCTTATCCTTACTCTCTACCGGGATCTGCACCGATAGGACAATAGGCTTTTCCTTCTCCGGCGTTTCCTTGAATAGAGCACCCAGCGCAGACTCATCAACGGGCGCACCCAAATTGCCCGTCACCCACTCGGGCACACCCCAGGCGTCGAGCTTTTCTGCATCCCACTCGTTGGCGAGCGCGTCAATATCCCAGGCGCCGAAGGATCCGTTGTCCTTGATGACGATCTCCTTCATCTTCTCGATGGGGAGGTCGGCGGGGAGGACCACCACCGGCGCGTCGGCGTCCTTGTTCTGCCGGGCGCCCTCGTAGCGCAGATTGCCGCCCAGGATGACGTACTTCCCATCGAAGGGGACGGCGATGATGGGCCGGGCCTCAAAGAGCTCCGGCGTTTCTTTCAGCGACGCGGCGATCTTGTCGATGTCGCTCTTGGTCCACTGCCGGGGGTTGATTGGAAGCCCCGGTATCTGCCCCGTGTTGGGGAGCAGCTGGTCCAGCTTGATTCTTTGGATTTTCATCATATCATTTGGTGATTTTGAGGTTGCAGCAGTCGTCGGGGTTGGCGTTGCGGTGATCGCGCCACCACTCCCAATGCTCCGGCACGTCCTCGCAGATGGAGAGCTCGCGGAAGCCGGTGACGGCGGAGAGAAGGCGAATCTTCTCGGTAAGCGGGAGGTGGTTGTATCCGCCGTGGAACAGCGTGTGCTTCAATAGGTCGACGGGGGGGTCAAGAGCGCCCAGCCACTTGCGGATCCAGGCGTTAACGCGCAGGAACTCCACCAGGGCCTTGTCGCACCCGATGGCATTGATGCGGCCCAGGTCCAGCCACTCCGGGATGAAGGGGGAGAGGCGGACGGAGACGTCGAAGCCGGCGGAGGCCAGCTGCTCGACGGCGGCGATACGGGCCTCCGGCAGCGGGGCGCCCGGCTCGACGCGGCGGCTGACCGCCGGGTCGGTGCTGGTGATGGACACGTGAATATGCGCAAGGGCCGGGTCCATCTCGGGGATGTACTCGGCCACGAGGTCGTTCTTGGTGACGATGAGGTAGTGGACGCGGCGCTGGTTGAGCCAGCGGATCGCGCGGAGGGTGTTTTTCCGTGCCCTCTCCATCGGCTGGAAGCAGTCGGTCATCCCGCCGAGGCGGACCACGTCGCCGGGGTGCAGCTTCGTGGCGATGACGCGGAGGATATCGCGGGGACTGGCCGCCGCAGGCTGGGCCGGGTTCCACATACCACGGAACGCCAGCAGGGAGCGGGCGTAGCAGTAGCCGCAGTTATGCTGGCACCCGCAGCCGTAGGTATCGAGGCGCGTGGGATAGTGACACCTCGCGCCCTCGTTGCCCTCGACGGATTGGAAGTATGAGTTAAACCTCTGCGGCATCGGCTTGTAGTTTGGCTTGCTTGATGACGTACATGATGCGGGCGGCGCAGTCCATGCGGACGGGCTGGCCCTGGGAGACCTTGCTGACGGTGTCCCACTTGACGCGGGCGGCGGCGGCGAGCTCCGAGATCGTCAGGCCGGAGAAAGCAACCGCGCGGGCCATCTCCTGTAATCGGCTGGAGAGGTCCGCGAGGAACTCGGACTCTGGGATGTAGCGAAGCTCCGCCATCGTGCCGCCGGAGTGGGTTACAGCTTGATGCCGGACCTGGCCAGGCGGCGCAGGTAGTCGCGCTTGACGCGGCGGGCGATCTGGCCGGAGCAGTTCTCCATGATCTTGATGAAGTCGGTGATCAGCTTGACGGCGTTCTTCGCCTGGGCCTGCTCGCTCTTGGGGAGTTTCTTATCATTCGCCTGGGCCTGGGAAGTGGCCAGCTTATCGCGGAGGTAGGTTAAAAAATCGGCATTTGTCATTGTTTGAACGTGTTATGTTGACGCGAAGGTATGAAATGTTTTTCATATTGCGTATCAGGTACGCAGAAAAACGTACCAAAAAGGGCGGAACCTGTTCGATTCCGCCCCGATTCCGTGCGAATTTGACGGCTTCCCGTCAGCGGTATGACTTCCCCGTTTGATCCGGCTCCATCGCCAGCAGGCGGATGGCTCGGTCGTCATAGATGATATCCGCGTGGTGTACCACAACGCGGCCGGTCGTCTGCGGGAGGCCCATGTAGTCGTTGATCACCGAGCGGAACTGCTCAAAGGTGCGGACCACCTCGTAGCGGTTTCCGTACTCCTCGGCGGCGCCCTGCCACGCCCGCTGCTTGGCGGACTGCTTGCTGTTACGGCTGTCGGTCTTCATCTCGATGCAGAGGGAGCCCCAGCCGCCGCGTCCTTCCAGGAGGATGAGGTCGGACACGCCGGGGGTGACGCCCTCGCCATGCATGATCGCGGACTCAATCCGGGACCGGCCCCCGCCGTTGGGGACCGCAAAGAGCAGCAGGGCGTGCTTCGGGTACTGCAGCCGGAACCACTGAACGCAGGCCCGCTGGAGCTCGCTCTCGTGGTGTCGCGCGGGTGCGCGGGTGGGCGCGGGGCGTTCTTTGACACTTCTCCTTGAGGTGGGTTTCCGTATGTACTTGACTTCCATAGCTGTACGTTTTAATCGAAAAGGGACTGCTGGCCGTCCTCGACCTCCTGAACGGCCTTGTCGACGGCCGCTTCGAGCTTTTTCGAGGCCTCCGGGTCATCGAAACGGCGGGTTTTGAAGTAGGTTTTCTGGGCCTGGCGCATGTCTTTGACCATGCGGACAAATTCGTCAGTTCTCATATCGCATCTTTTTGTAGGTTTCCAGAGCGGTGTTGGCCGCCCTCCAGGGGTAGAAGTCAGTGACGTCCAGCTTGACGACGGGACCGCCGCCGGCGGGGTGTATGTCGCAGTGGAACTTGCCGGGGATGAGCCCGTCGAGGATCATCGTCGTGGGCGAGCTCACGAACACGGTGGCCGTGCCGAACTCGTAGCGGTGCTTGGATGCGGATGCGTTGCGGTATCTCATATCGTTGTGTTTTGGTGGTTGTTAAACAAAGGCCCGAACCAGCTCCTGGACGGGCTTAACCTCAACCTTCGGCCGCTCGGTCTTGGCTCGCTTCCAGGCATCGGTGATCTGGTCGGCGGCGGCCTCCATCATAGCGAGGATCTGCTTGTGCTTTGGGCTGGTGCCGTTCTGCACTGCGCGGGACTGCTCGACCTTGCCGGATGAGAGGTTGAACTCGATCGTCTCCAGGCGGTGGCCGTCGGCGTCTCGTGCGGACAGCAGCAGGGAGGTCTTCTTATCGTAGTATTTCATCGAGAACACGCAGTGGTGCATGTGCTCGCCTTCCTGCCTGACGTCCTCGACGGACGGGATGACAGCGATGACTACGCCGGCGGTGGAGAGCCGCAAGTCGCGGAATGGCGCGATTTTCTGGGCGTATTTCTCCTCGGCGGCTGCTGCCCGCTGCCTGTCCCTCTCGACCTCTTTGGCCTTGCGCAAGCGCTGGATCCGGGAGTTGGTGAGATCGTGGGCGAGCGGGAGGTTGTCCGGGCAGATCCAATGCGGGGAGAGGGTGTCCTCGCCCAGCTCGCGCAGCTGCCCTAAATAGTCGTGCCACAGGCCGGGGTCGGCGATGCGATAGCCGTGCCGGAGAGCGACGCGGATGCTCGGCCAGTCCTCCTGAATCTTCGAGAGACTTGCGGACGCCTCGGCGCCGTAGTATTTCAGCAGCGCCCATTGGTGGGCCTTGTATAGCGTGACGAGGTTCGGGTGGCCGAACACCAGCGGGACGTCGAAAGCCGCGAGGTCGAGCAGCCGCATCGTGCTTGCACCCTTGAAGCCATCACGCCGCAGGAGGCGGTGCCAGCGGGAGGAGGGGACTGCCGCGTCTTCCTCGATGCGGTAGTGTATGGCGCCGTAGTTGTAGTACCCGGTTGAGGGGTGGCCCTCCCGCTTGAGCGAGAGCTCCGAGTCCAGCGCGAAGCCGCAGTTGTACCAGCCGCTCATCCGGGATCGGCACCAGACCACCGGCTTCCCGCCGTGCTCGATGTTGTACCAGCGGCGGCTGGCCTCGATCGGCTCGTGTATTTCCGGCTCCTTCCCGATCTGGGCCAGGAAGTCCACGTAGAAATAGCGGAGGACCTGCCAGGGGCCGTGCACCTCGGCGAGCAGGATGAAGGAATAGTCCCGGAATAGCTTGTGGCCTACGCCGTCGCGGATGAAGCGCGTCCGTTTTAGTTCCGCCCCGCAGTGGGGGCAGGTCACGGTCTGCTCTTTGTCCTCGATAAGGTTAACGAGCAGGTCCGGGTTGTACTCGATGGAGCTCCCGCAGTTCGTACACCACACGCCGCGCTCCCGCCGGTTGAACGGGATGCGGACGAAGTGGTGCGGGCGGGCCTCCTGCTTGAACTCCCGGACGAGCTCCGGGGTAAGCGGGCGGATGTATTGAGCGGTCGCCGTCTCGACGGCCCGCTCTTTCGCGGTACGTGCTTTCATATCCCCATCAGGTTGAAAAGGTTGAACTCGCCCTCCTGGGCCTTGCGGCGCTCGGCTTCCTCGCGGGCGGCCTTGCGCTTGGCGGCTTCGGCTTTGGCCTTCTCCTTCTCGCGGGCCTCGATCTTGGCACGCTGCTCGGCCTCGTACTTCTCCAGGGCGGCCTTCTCCGCCTTTGCCTTCTGCTCGGCGGTGAGCTCGACGGGTTTGGGTGCAACGGTGGCGCGGCCGGTGTAGCCGGCGCTGGTGACCTTGATGTCCTCCTCGTCGTAGTAGTGGACGGCCATCCCGAAGACCTCCTCCGGGGCGATGTATATGCAGGACGAGCCGCCGGCTCGCTTTTTTGCCTCCCCGTAGATGTACTTGCAGCACTCCTTCAGGGACTTCTTCGGATTGTTGAATTTCTCTGCGAACTGCGGATCCTCCGCGGCTCGCTTCTCCAGATACTCTTGGACCGGCCTCATCAAAGGGTCGACGGTCTTGTTGTCTGGTTGGTTGTCTTTTGCCATAGTGATTGAGTGTTTGACGTGTTGTTGATTACTTGTTGAAAAGTCGGCGCTTGCGCTCCCGGAGGGCGCGGCGCTCGGCTTTGGATAGCAGCTGCAGCAGGAGCCGCGCCTGGTTATAGGCGGTGGTGTCGCCTTTGACGCGCTGCTGGATTCTCCAGAGCTTGTAGCGTGCCTGGGCGAGCTCCGCCGAGGTGAGTGTGACGTCGGTCGGATCGGCCGGGAGGTTAAACAGGGTCTGACTCATGGCTTGTGATTTTGATATACGTGTCGCAGATGGTGCGGCCGGTGGTAACCGTGCCGGCTTCCTCAAGTTCTCGGACGATCTCGGTGACATCCGCCTCCCTGATGCCGGTCTCGCGGGACACGGCGCGGAGGAGGGCGACTTTGGGCCAGCGCTGTGCGGAGAGTTCTCGCACGGCGGAGAGGACGCGGGGCTTGGCGGCGCTTTTGGTAAACGGATCCATAGGGCTACGGTTTAGTTATAAACTTGAGTTCCATCCCGGACTCCAGGGCGTTCTCACGCACGTAGGCCTCGACCTCCGCCCGGACCACGTCCGAACTGTACACCAGCGAGAAGGATTTCTTTCCGACCACCGCGACGGTGAACAGGTCCTCGAGCACGGCGGTCGTGTAGCCGTCGGCCTTCATCTGCGCGTACAGCGACTTATACCAGGCCAGGAATCCCTGCACCTGGAAACGGGGGCCGGCCTTCTCCGGCACCCACTTCTGCGCAGCGCGGTCGAGAGACTTTACCTCGGCCCCGGACGGGTCGCGCCAGCGCTCGCCGTCCCAATAGTGCTCGCGGAAGCGGGCGAGCTCCTTCTCCGGCTCCTCCAGATTCCTGAAAAACAAAATTTCAAAAATCCGCTCCTCCTCCGCCCGCGCGTCCCCGCGCGGGGGATTGATTTCTTTATTTCTTGATTTATTTATTGATTTATTAGCGGACAATTGATTTTCATTTGTCGGACAATTGTCGGACAATTGATTTTCATTTGTTGCAGAACCGCTCCGGGATGCGCCGCGACGGGCGTCGGAACGGGACGTGGAGACGTCCTTCTTATGCTGGATCCGGGCGAGGGCGGAGTTGTTCCAAAACCGATCCCCGTCGTTCTCGAACAGGCCGAAGTCCATCACCACCGCCCGGACCTCCTCCTCGGTGCAGTAGCGCATCGTGTAGGCCAGCCGCTTGAAGTCCATCGGCAGGTAGCCGCCGGCCTCCCACAGCCACTCGACCAGGTCCCACCAAATGGCCTTGCCCTGGCCCTTCATGGCCATCTCGATCTCCACCAGCTTCGGGTCGTTCCGGGCGCCGATGTCGTGCGTCATATAGGGTCCGTCGTTCATAGGTTGCTGAAATATTCGGTGCTTGAAAGTTCTATGGAAAGGCCCGGACGGGCCACGTGAACGTCCGCGAGGCGGACAGCTTTGCGCGTCTGCGCGGCGAAGAGTGCGGCGTCGCTGTTGCGGTCGGAAAGGTGCAAGAGCACCACGTTCCGCAGGGCCGGGCCGTCGATCCACCCGACGAGCTTGCAGGCTTGCTCCAGGGACAGGTGCGTCTCCTTGATCCGGGCCGCCCGGCTGATCTCCTCCTCGCCACGTGCCACCCGGCCGTCGAGGATTTCCTCGGACCAGTTGGCCTCGACCATGATCGTGTCCATACAAATGTCCACGTGGTCCCAGGGAATGCGGGCCGCGTCGGTGATGAACATCAGGCGGCCGATCTCCGGCCCCCTGACAAAGAAGCCCAGCGGCTCGGCAGCGTCGTGGTCGACGGCGAAGGGCATGATGTAGAAGTCTCCCACCTGGGCGGGGCGATCCGCTGCCAGAGCGAACACGCGCGGGAAGGCACAGGCGTTCCGCGCCCGCAGCGTACCCACCGACGCGAACACCGGCATCCCCAGGCGGCAGTAGCGCTCCAGGTATGCGGCGTGGTCGCCGTGCTCGTGGCTGACAAGGACGCCGGAGACCTTTGACGGGCTGATGCCGGTCTCGCGGAACGCCCTCCCCGGGGAGACCCCGCACTCGATGATGAGTGCGGAGGTCCTCCCTTCGAGAACGTAGCCGTTGCCGGCGGAGCCGCTTGCAAGGACGGTGAGTTTCATACTACATGCGGAAGAAGTCATCACCCAGGGTTCCCTGCTGCTGCTCGGCGGGCTCCGGCGCAGGCGCCGGTGCGGGGGCGGGGGCTGGTTCAGGCTCCGGGTCCTGGGCCGCCTCGTCGATAATCTCGCCGGTCTGCTTGTCGACCTTCGCGCCGTCGGCCTGCGGGTCGTTGGAAGCTGCGCGGACGGCCGCCTCGCTGGGCGCCTGGGCCGGCAGGCCGGAGAAGCCGGCCACCGGGGTCGGAGTCTCGTCCGCCTTCGTCTGATCCTGCCACTCGGGCTCCTGGGCGTTGTCGTACACGCCCGTGTCGGAGGAGGACTCGATGAACAGCTTGCACGCCCGGTTGATGACCGTGCGCTTGGCCATCTCCTGCGGGAAGTTCTTGTGCGCCGGGCTCTCGCCCTTCGTGGCGCCCTGCAGCCACGCCGTGCGGATCTCCTCCATCGTCATCACCTCGACCTTCGGGTCGAGCTCCGGGTGGTCGGCGTAGGGCACCAGGCACCAGGCGCCGAGGATATGCTTGCCGCCCTCCCCGTTCTTGATGTTCTCGAGCTTCTGCTCGTGCCGGAGGATGGTCTTCTTCCCCGTCCGGGGGTTGATCTCGTACTCGAAGATATCGCCCTCGTAGATGACCTGCGCCTGCGGGTCGCCGGCGCCGACGCGCTTGGCCAGCATCATGTTGCCCTGGTACTGCACCTGGAGGGTGAGCTCGTTCCCGCGCTTGATGAACGCGCACTGGCTCTTGTCCAGGGACAGGCCCTTGATACACATCGTCAGCAAGACGTTGGCCACGCTCTGCGGCGTGACCATCGGGAGGATGAGCTGGTGCGTCTTCTGGTCCTCCATCATCGCCAGCTTCAGGAAGGCGAGATAGATCTGGTTATTGGCGTTGTAGCCCGTCGGGACGGAGACGCCGCCGTGCGCCTGCAGGTCGGCAATCTTACGCATCACGGACGCCGTGATCTGGTTCTTGTAGGTGATGTAGTCGGCCGCCGGCGCTGCGCCCTGGGCCTTCGGCGCGGGGACCGCTCCGGCCCCCTGATTGGGTTTGTAGTTGTTTCCCATGACTTGAATTTGTTTGACTATGAGTTGATAACGATATTGTTGTTGATGATTCGCTTGAGGTCGCCCTCCTTGTAGTAGGAGCGGTTGCCGATCTTGACTTTCTGGAGGTAGCCCTTCTTCCACCAGCGCCACAGCGTCGAGGGGTCCGGGCTGCCGAGGGCCTTGATAGCCTCGCGCTCCGGGATGAGGTAGTCGCCGAACTCCTCGCGGCGGGCGGCGGTCTCCGCCTCGACCTCCTCGCGGACCTTGCGGGCCAGGCGCTCGTTGGCGTCCAGGAGGTCACCCAGCCGGACGGACACGAAGATATCCGGGCAGGTCTTTGCGAGCTCCATGATGTTCATCGTGCAGGTCCCTCCGCGACCGTGTTGAGGTCCGCGCCCGGCGTCACCACCAGGCGGATGACCTGGGCCGTGGTGTCGAACTCCCGGCGGGTGATGCTCTCGGCGTTGTCGATGAAGATCGGGGCGGCGCAGCCGTAGGCCTCGGAGAAGACGCGGATGACGTCCATCCCGCAGAGGATCTTCTGCGCGTCGTTCATACTGCGGTAGGGGACGCCGTCCGGGGACGTGACCTCGCACATGTCCTGCAGGCCGCCGTCGATGGTCGTGCTGAACATCTTCCAGCGGGCCACGCGGAACAGCTTGCAGATGGCTTCCTCCATCGAGTCGATCTCGGCCTTGACGTACTGCGCGGCGCGGTCCTCCAGCCGCTCCAGGCGGGCCACCTCGTCGGCAAAGCCGCGGGCCTGCTTCTCCGCGTCGGCAATCATCCCCTCGATGCGCTCGCGCTCACGGGCGACGGCCTTCGCGTCCTGGAAGGGGCGCAGCTGGTCGGCGTAGCGGTCGGTTACGAGGGTGATATCGGCCTCGAGCTTGCGGCGCTCGGCCAGCAGCTCCTTGACCTCGCCGTCCCCGGCGCCGGCGGCCATGCCGTCAAGCACGGCCACCATCTTGCGCTCCTGATCGGCGAGGGCCAGGTACTTGGCGCTGGCGCGGACCTCGGCCTCGGCGCGGGCCATGTCGACCTGCGGGACGGCCTGCGCATCGGCGAGCGTCTCGCGTGCGTCGGCCAGGGCCGCTTCGAGGGCTCGGATCTCCGCCTCTCGCTTCTCGGCTTCGGTGGAGCGCTCCCGGATCCAGCCGTCGGTCTTCTTGATGCTCTCGCGCAGGGCCTCGGCCTCGGCCATGATCTTGTCCATCTCGGCCTTGCGCTCCTCGACGAACTGCGCCGCCTTCGCCTCGCGCTCCTCAGCCACCTGCTCCGGCGGGTAGGGACGGCCGCAGCTGGGGCAGACCTCGGCGCCGTCGAATTGGAACACGCGGTCGCGCTCCTTCGCGTAGCGGTCGCCCAGGTCCTTGAGGCGGGCAGCGTCCTCGAAGCGGGTGACGTTGTAGTCCTCGATGGCCTGGCGGTCCTTCTCCGCGAGGCGCCGGTTGTCCGCGATCGACACTTCGATGCGGCTCACTTGGTTGCCCGCGTCGATAACGGCCCGATTCCGGGCCTCATTCTCCGCCTGCTTCGCCTTTAGCTGCTCGGCGAGGAAATCCCCCATCTTGACCCGGAAGGCCAAAATTTCGCGGTTTTTCTCATCAACGGCCTTGCGCTTCTCGGCGGCTGCGTCGGTCGCGCTGGAAATTCTCACGTCAAGGTCGGAAATTTTCGCCTTGATCCCGGAAATTTCTGCGTCGCGGCGGGCAAGTGTCTCGGCTTCGTCCTCGCCGCTGATGACGGGGACCTCGGGCAGCGCCTTGCGGTAGGCGGCGGCGCTGGCGGTGGCTTCGTCGAGCTGGCGCTTGTTCTCGCGCCGGGCGGCGGCGATGCGCTTGCGGAAGGTCTCCATCGGCTCGCCGGCCATCTCCTTGAGCAGATCGGCGAACTGATCGGCCAGGGCCTCGAGCTGGCCGCCGCCCACGAGGGCGACGATGGCCTTGCGGCGGTCCTGCCAGGAGGTGTAGCGGTCGTCGATGAAGAAAAGCGGGTTTGTGAGCAGCTTGAAAAGCCGCTCGTCAATCCACTGCGCGATGGCGGCGTCGTAGGCGGCCTTCGTGCCGGTGTCCACGCCGTTGATCAGGAAGCCCTGCTTGTGGCCCTTGAGGACGCGCTCGGACTCGCCGCGCGGCTTGACCCAGTCCTCCAGGACGACACGCCGCAGGCGGGTGTCGACGCCGTCGACGGTCAGCACCGCCTCGACCCAGTGCTCCAGGCCGTGGATCGGCTCGCGCGTCTGGGGGTCGATGGGCTTGAGGTCGAAGTTGGTCCAGTCCTGGCCGGCGTGGTCCTTGCCAAAGAGCAGCCACACGAAGGCGTCGAAGACCGTGCTCTTGCCCCTGCCGTTGTCGCCCTCGATGCGGGCGTTGCCTCCGTTGAAGTCGAAGGACGCGTCGCGCAGGCCCTTGAAATTGTGCAGAGTGATTGATTTGATTCGGATGTCCATAGTGCGTCAGGCCTCCTTCTCCTGGTTTTTGGTGTTCTCCTCCTGCTCGGCGTAGAAATCCTTCGACTGCTCCGCCGGCACGGTGGCCGTGCAGGGAATTTTCGTGCCGGCGATGACCGAGAGGTCGAAGCCGGCGAACAGCCTCTTGTATTCCAGGCCGTCGGCCTGGTTGTCGGCGGCGAGCTGCTGCATCCGTTTGTTGGCGCGGCTGTTGATCCAGTCCTCGACCTGGGCGCGGGCCTCGTCGACGTCGCGGGCCAGGGCGATGAAGATGTGGCTCTCGGCGAAGTCGCCATCGCGCCACGCAGCGACGGTGTCCAGCTGGTAGAAGGCTCGCTCGATGGGGTTGCCGTCCGCGTCGCGCATCTCCTCCTCGGTGAACTCGCGCTCGATGACGATGCACTCCTTGAAGGAGGTGACGGTCTGGAGCACGAGCTCGCTGCGGTCGACGGGGGTCACCTCGCCGGCGTCCTCGCCGGCGTCCTCGTCGACGACCTCCTCCGTCCAATGCCGGCGGATATCCTCCGCCGCGTACATTCCGACCATCATCTCCGGGAGGTCGGTTGTAAATCGGTTTTCTTTCATCTTTGTGTGATGGTTTTAGAGTGTGAGTAGATCAAGTTCCCGCTCGTCCCGGCGGCCCTTGCGTCCGGCGGTCCTCCGCGCCTCGGTCCTCCGTGCGGAGCACCTCCTGGCGGCAGGGTTGCCGAAGTCCAAGCTGGCCGTCTGCACGCAGAGCAGCACGAGCAGCAGGGCGCCCACCAGCCGGCGGCGGAACTCGTCCAGATCGATGCCGAAGTTCCTCGAAAGGAACCACGCGGCCAGGGCGTTGGTGTTGCGCCGGATGCCGGTCTTGTCGTAGATGTTCTGCGTGTGCCGCACGACGGTGTTGTACGACACGCCGCAGGCGTCCGCGATCTCCTTCCCGATCAGCCCGTAGGCGTACCCGGAGGCAATCCGGGTCTCGGCCGGGGTGAGGATGGTTTCGGTGGCGAGCTCGTTCATGGCTTACAGGCCCCAGCAGTCAGTGACGCCGTAGCGCTTGAAAACCTCCTGGATGGCCAGGGCCTTGCCGACGTCGAGGGTCGCGGTGCGGCCCTTCGCGTAGTTGAGAAGCATCTGGTTGGTGGTCACGCCGAGGATATCCCTGATCTCCTGCTTGGCGGCCTGCTCGTCGCAGATGCGCAGCTGACGGAGGCCCTTGCAGAAGGCCCGCGTCGCGGTGGGTTTGTTGTTGGTGTTCGTCATTTGTATTAGAGCTGGTTGTTGTTGATAAGATCTTCGATAGCGGCGCAGGCGAAGCCCTTGCGCCGGATGCGCTTGAGGGAGTCGACGCCAAACCAGAACGCCGTGCGGCGCAGGGCGTTGAGGTCGCCGTCCCAATCGTACATGCACTCGTAGTTGTCGTACTCCGCCAGGTAGCAGTCCTGCGGTGTGACGCCGGCGGCGGTCAGCGCCTCGCGCTGGCCGACCTCCATCCGTCCGTAGTCCTCGTGGAGCTGGCGGATGCCCTCGGCGGTGCCGTAGAGGCCGGCGCCGCCGGACTTGATGCGCCCGGCCTTGAGCTCGCCCTCCAGGTGGTGGTTCCTGATGGCGGTCTCGAACTGCTCCTTGCCGAAGGCAAAGAAGCAGTCGTGCATCGTCGGCTCCTTGCGCTCGTCGTACACGATGCGGTAGTAGGCCCGGCGGCCCTCCGGCGTGGACTTGCCGTCGGGGTTCTCGATGGCCAGAACAAAGGCCCGCAGGCCCTCCGGCGAGATCGTGGTCTTGATAGCTTGTGCTGCTGCGTACATGGCTGTCAGGATTTAGTGGCGCTGGGCTTGAGCTCGAAGGCGGGCGCCTCGGGGTGGCGCTTGAAGTAGTGCTCCTCGATGGACTCGAGGTATTGGAGAAGGTCTCCGGCTGCTGCCCGTGTGGGGGGGGACGACAAAACAGCGGCAGCGCCCGGAGGAGCTGGTCAGCCAGCCGACCACCTGGTCGACGCCTTTGATCTCTTTGAAGGATTCGAGCATCTGCTTTGCGTCCTTCGGCTCGGAGAAGCCGTTGGATGTGAAGGCGATGCCGTTTCGCTGCCACTCCACCTCGACGATGGTCGAGGAGAGGAGATTCCCGGCGCGGTCGTAGAAGAACGCGGCGGTCGTGTTTTCGATGGGATGTTTCTTTTCCATTTGACTGTGTTTGAAGTGAATTTGCTGGTGGAAGCGGGAGGACTCGAACCTCCGTCTTTTCTCCGCGGCGACTGCTTGAACGAATAACCGAAAGTTTCAAAAGATTATCGTTCGCCGGGTACTTGCAACGACCGACTGTGCTGCGCTTCCAGTTTCGCGGCTTCCGCCGCGGGTTAAAGGTTGAAGGTGTCAGGCATCAGGATCCAGGTCTGCGAGAGGCACCGCCGGCAACTCGAAGTACTTATAGTTGTAGCCGGCGCCCCCATCGAAGGCCACGAGCCAGGCGTTGGTGGCACTATACTGCGATTCCGTGGACGTCCACCACCAGAGGCGGAAGTCGAAGCCGGCCTGCTGCGCGATCTCCTTGATTTCGTCGATAAAGTAGAGCATCAGGTGGGCCTCCTTGAGCGTGGGGAGCTTGCGGCCCAGCCTCTCCGCGTGGGCCATCGCGTCCCTCCACTCCATCTCCTTCTCGGAGATCTCGCCGAAGTAGAGCGCCTTGTTGATGACGGGGATGCGCACCCCGATGACCTTGCCGTCCTTCTCGATCGCGGACGGGACAATTTTGGTGTTTTCTTCCATGTGACGTTGGGTTTAGTAATGTTTAATGTAGTCGGTGTTCCTGGAAAGAAGGACCTCCCCGTCGATGATGCCGAGGATGGTCGGAATCAGGGCCTGCATACGAGGCGCGACCGCGGCCCAGACGATGCAGCCGACGAGGGCCGCAGCGAGGAGGATGTTGATAAACTTGCGCATGGCTATTTCGTTTTGAGGATTTCGTCCAGGGCCTCGCGGTCCTCCTTCCAGAGCTCGAAGCCGGCCGCAATCTTGCGGCGTAGGTATTCGCGGATGCCGACCAGCTTGATGGCCTTGTCCCGGAGGGCGGGGGCGGAGTAGTGCTCGGCCTCGTAGACCAGGAAGTCGACAAAAGAGTCGATGAGGGTCTTGAGGCTGTTCGCGTCGTTCTCGAGCCGGTTCTCGTAGTTGCTGATGGTTGTGCGGCAGACCTCGACCTCGTTGACGAGGTGGGACACGATCTTCGACTCGCACACGAAGCCGTCCCTCCAATCCTCGCAGAAGGATTTCTTGTCCATGTCTCCGGCGGCCATGTAAATGCGCTGGATGTAGTCGTAGGTGTCGCTGGTGACCTCGGTGCCGGTCAGTTTCTGGAATTCTTGCTGTGTCATAACCAAATGCGTGTTATAAATATTTGCTATTGTGCGGGTCGGTAAATTGTTTTACCTTTGTCAAAAATCATTTGACACCGCGAAAATAAACCTTTTTACCGTAAAAACAAAATTTTACTTGAAAAAAGGGTAAAAAATTTTACTTTTTGGCTATGATCCTCGCAAATCGACTCCGCACCGCCGTTCAGTGGGTGGTCGGAGAGACTAACAAATCCCAGCAGGAGGTGGGTGAAATTCTCGGCTATCCGAACTCCTCCTATTTCTCGCAGATCCTATCCGGGAGGAAGCCGATCGCCGCGTCCCTGGGCGACAAGCTCTGCGCTCTCGATCCCCGGATAAACCCGGACTTCCTGACGGGGGAGTCCAACGTGATGCTCATAGGTGGCGAAGAAGCCGCGCCAGCGCCCGCAGATTTGACCCAAAGCGCCGGGGCGGGGGATTTGCCGCCCCGGACCGCGAGGCCCGCAAAATCGGCCGGAATCTTCGTGCCGGCGGAGCTCGCGCAGATGGTGACGGACCTGACGGCGACCGTCCGCGAGCAGCAGCGCATCATCGGTACGATGGTCGACGCTTGGGCAAAAGGGAAGGAGGGCGAGAAATGAGACACGCGGCACTTCTTCTCCTCGCGGTCGCGCTCCTCTCCGGGTGCGGCATCACGGCACACGAGCGCAAGGTTGAGACAACCTTCGCCGACTTCCGCCCCTACTCAACAAAGGGCTTTTACTTCTTGACCGGGGAATACAACGGGCCGTTCATCCCGCTCGGCATCCTCTATGTCGAGGTGACGCCGGCCCTGTCCGCATCGACCGGGTACGAGATTGTCCCCGGATCCGTCCTGATTGAGACCGCGTACAAAGAGGCCAGGAAGCTGGGCGCAAACGGCATGACGGAGTTTAAGATCACCGCCGAGCACAGCAGCACCTCGCTCTCCATCACGAAATACATCGTCAGCGGGACGCTCATACTGATAACCGAGCCGGAAAATGGGAACGCCGACTGACCGCTTCTTCGAGGCTTACGGCCGGCTGCTGGAGGCCGGCGCGACCAATCAGTACCGGCTATGCCGGCAGCTGGGCTGCGACCGCAGGAACTTTGACAAGCAGGCCGCCGACCATTCGCGCAGGATCCTGCGCCCGGAGTGGCTTGCCGTCCTGGTGTTTGAATACGGCGTCAGCGCGGACTGGCTGCTGACCGGGCGGGGGGCCTGGAAATAGAAAAGCGCCGGCGTCATCCCGACGCCGGCGCCCCGCAATTGGCTATGAAACATCTCTCGGGTACTTCTAACCAAGTCCCTATGAAAAAGTTTCTTTCGAGGCAAAGGTAAACATTTTTACCTGATTACCAAATGCCCTGGTATTATTTCTTTACCTCGAGCAGATCCACCAGGCCCTCCCGCATCTCGTCGTCGATGTCGCGGTACCGGGCGAAGGCCGTCGACCCTTCGGCATGGCCGGACAGGGCGGACACCAGCGCGGGGTCTTTCACCTGCTTGTACAGGTTGCCGATGAATGTCCGGCGGGCGAGGTGCGAGCTGGCCACCTCGTTGAGCGGCAGCTTGACCTCGCGCCGCGTCACCGGGTCCAGGACGGACACCGGGCGCGTCAGCCGGGCGGCGAGGAAAATCCGTTTGATAGCGTGGTTGTAGTTCTGCGAGGAGATGAATGGGAGCAGCTGCTCGCCGGGCAGATCGGCGTACCTCTCCACGATCTCGCGGGCGGCCGCGTTGAGCGGCACCCGGACGGTCTTCGGCTTGCTCTCCGCCGTCTTGCCGGGGATATAGGTCAGGAAGCCGCCGACGATATCGTCCTTCGTGAAGGCGAGCAGGTCGCTGACGCGCGGGCCGGTCAGGCACTGGAAGACGAAGATGTCGCGCTGCGCGGCCAGATCAGGGTGCCGGCGGAGGTTGACGCGCCGCACCCGGTCGAGCTCCTCGACGCTGATATAGTATGGGGTTCCGTAGACGGCGGAGCCGATGAGGTAGCCGTCGAAGGGGCAGGCGGCGGTCATCCCTTGACGCCGCGCCCAGTGGAAGAACGCCCGCAGGATGACGAGGTAGTCGATGATGGTGTTCCGCCCCCGGACTCCGGGGACCTCGCGGACCGAGAGGCCGGCATACAGCTTGCGCCAGCGCCGGTCGGCGGCGAGCTCGTGCTCGTCCGCCAGGAAGCGCTCGAACTCCCGGATGTCGTCCTTGCTGAACGCAGTCAGCGAAAGCGAGCAGCCGCGATACACCTCCCAGCGCTCCAGCGCCCGCCGGATCACGCCGTAGTGGGTGCGGCGCAGGGCGCTGACCTTCTGCGTGGCGATATACTCGTCCAGGGCGTCAAAGAAGGCGGGGCCGCCGTCCCAGGCCCGGCGCTCTGGATGGTTGAAGCGGTCAACGGTGTCGAGAAGCAGCTCCCGCGAGACGCCTTCCTTCCCGGCGGCGGCGACCGCGTCGAGCAGGGCGGCCCGCAGATCCTCCAGCTTCCGACGCGTGGCCAGCAGCTCGCGCTGTTCGTCGGTTTCGAGCCGGGGTACGACAATGGCCCCGTCCTTCCAGCGGGACGGAGCCACAAAAAGGCCGCTCTGCAGCCTGTAAACTTTTCCACGCGCGACGGACACGCGGAGAAGGATCTCCGACTGTCCGCGCCCGTCGGTGGTCCGGGACAGTGAGGTGGTGATGGATGCCATAGCCGATGCGATTGTTCGGCAAAGATAATGATTTTCGCGTCAACCGCGCGTCAACCTGATTGCAATCTAACGCACGGAGCCGCAAGGCCCGGCAAGACGGCCGGCGGTGGAAAATGGCCCGAGGGCTTGCACGTGGGCGGTAAATCCAGCGGGGGAGCGCGGGATCGCCCGGAGGCCCTTGCAGGGCGCTCCGTCCGCCTCGGGGGTACAACGCAAAGCCGCCAAGTCGCTGATATTCAACGATGCGGCGGTTTTTATTTTGCGCTCCGCGTCAACCAAACGTCAACCTGATGCGAAAAAAGCAAAAAAGCCCGGCGGGTAGCACTCCCTCCGGGCGGGTTCGGAAGCCCCATCCATTCCATCGGTCAATAGGTCTTCCTCCTTTGTTGCGGCTTCCACAGCCACTCACGTCAAACAAAAGTTTCAGCGAAGATAAGAAATAAGTTTCAAAGTTTCGCACGCGCGTGAACCTTTTTACAAAACCCCGGATGTCATCACGACGTCCGGGGCTCCAAACTAATACTAAAACCAATATGAAGAAATCCTCCTGGGATGGTGTCTATTTTCGGATGAGGTTGAGCCCGACGCGCAAGCGCCCGTACCAGCCGGGGGTGCTCCCCTGGGGGCCGATGTGGATGCCGTAGCCGGTGTCGATGGAGAACTCCCAGCGCCCGTGCCAGGCGTCCGCCGCCACGCCGCCGCCGAGCATCAGCCCGCCGGGGTCGAAGTAGACCGACGCCGCCGGGGAGATCAGGAGCTCGGGATAGACCGGGGTCGGGATGGGGATATCGATGTAGGCCGTCCGCTGGCGGACCTTCACCCAGTCGAGGGACGCCCGGTAGCCGGTGACCTGGGCCTCGTAGGTGCTGTCCTTCTCGTCCCGGTAGAGCTTGGTCTCCATCGGCACGGGAACCTCCACGAAGGCGGTGTCCGGGCGGACCGCCGCCAGGGAGTCGATGACCTTCTTGAGCTGGGCCACCGTCCCGACCGGGTAGAACTCCTGCCCGGCGGGCTTGACCTCAACGGGGACGGGGCGGTCCTTGTAGATGGTCGTGTCCCGGTAGACGGTGTCGGGCTTTATGCTGGAGAGGGCGTCCCGGTAGCCCGAGGAGTAGCCCCTCTTTTGGCCTATTTTGGACGCGATGAAGATGGCGAGGGAAGTCCCCACCACGAGGCAAACGAGCCCCAAAATGCGCTGGTAGGTGGTCATGTTATTTATTCGATTGTGATCCAAATTTGATCGCCGCGCTGGTGCGCCGGGACGAGGTAGTGTGTCATCAGGTCGCGGTAGGCAGCGGTCGACTCGTAGAGGCGGCCGCGCTTATTTCCCTTGACCATGCCGAGCAGCGGACATCCATCCGTGTCGTCGGGCGTCGTCCCGACGTGCATACAAACGCCGTTGTAGCAAGGAACGTCGAGGATGTACGGAACCAGCCCGCCGAAGGGTTTCGCCCAGGGGCGGTCCTTGAACTTCGGGCTGACCCGCAGCTCAACGCGATATCTGCCCGTCGGGATGGCGGTCTTGCCGTGTACCTTGATGGCCTTGATCCTCGCCAGATCCATGTCGGAGGTAAGGCCCCGGTCCTCATCCTCGAGGGTCCAGCAAAGGAAGCCGCACTCCTCAAGGAAGAGCCGTCCGTGCGTGTAGCCCGGGCCGCTTTCGGCGGGGTTACGTTTCAGTTTGATCTCAATCATCGCCTTCGTCGGTTTTGGTTTCCTCATCGCCCTTTTTGCCGTCCTGGTCCTTGATCTCGATCGTGGTGTTGCCGTGGGTGAGCTTGACGCCCAGGCCCTCGATGACCGCCTCCCGGAGCTCAAAGAGCGCGGCGAAGGCGAAAAGGTACGCCACCGCCTTGAGGACGGACGGGTCGATGGCGCCCGTCGGCGGGACGATAAACGAGGTGATGAAAAGCCCGACGGACGAGAGGACGCAGACCCACAGCCCGATCGTGGTGCTCGTCTTGACGTTCCGGGTCATCTCCCGGAAGCGTGCGATTTTGCGTTGTACTTCAGTCATGGTATTGAGTTTTTAGGATTTCCATCGAATAGCAGCCGCCGGTGAAGGCGTAGAGGCCGGACCGCTCGGCGAGGATCGTGTCCGCGATCCGCCGGCGGAACTTATAGGCGCGGAAATGCTGGGCGAGGCCCAGGTAGGAATTGACGGACGCCTGGAAGCCCTCCGGGTCGGAGAGGTGCACGCCCGTGCGGAGCATCCAGTTGAGCTTGGCGAGGCCGCGCCGGACCGTCCGCTTGCTCACGTAGACGCGGTGCGGGCGGATTATGCCGCCCACGAAGGAGACGCCCTTCTGGTAGTGCTGGATGTAGCACTTGCGTGGATGGAGGCGCAGGCCCATCGCGTCCCGCAGCCAGGCGCGGAGCTCCGGGATGAAGGTCTTGACGGCGTCCAGGTCGGGCGCGACGACCACGCAGTCATCCACGTACTGCGTGATGCAAGGGAGGCCGTGGTCCGTGATAAAGCGGACCATGTCGAAAAGGAGGAAGTTCGCAAAGAGCTGGCTGGTGAGGTTGCCGATGGCGAGCCCGTGCCACTCGTCCTGATTGAAAAGGGACTTGTCGGCACGGAGGCCGTCCCAGGCGCTCGGCACGGACTTACGCACGCAGTTGAGCTGCGGGCAGTGCATCACCACCTGCTCGGTGAGCCGCTTGAGGACCGGCTTGTCCGCGCCCTCGTAGCGCTCGTCGATGAACGACTGGAGCTTGGTGTTCAGGAGCCGCTTGTCGATGCTCATGAAGAAGCCCTGGATGTCGAACTTCCATATCCAGGCGTCGCGGGTGTAGCCATCGGTCTGCGTGTAGAGGTCGAAGGCGACGTTGTAGATCGCGGCGAGGGTTCCCTTGCCCACCCGGTTGGAGAACATGCGCGGGGAGAGGTACGCCTCAAAGAGCGGGATCAGCCGCAGGCATATCCAATGGTGGACGATGCGGTCGCGGAAGTCCGCCGCGAAGACCTCCCGCTTGACGGGATGCTCCACGATAAAGGCGATGCTCCTCCCGATGGCGTAGGTCCCGCCATCTATCTCGCGCCAGAGGCGCCGGATTTTGCGCTCGAGGTCGAGGTTGAAAGTCATCGCGTTCATCGTGTTTCGTTTGTTCTTGACACAGTCGTAGTAGGCATCCCAAACGGAGCCCAGGGGAACGAGGTGTCTGCTTTGTTTATCCATGTCTGCTCTTATCAGTTCTGCGAGAGGCACCGCCGTTAACTCGTTGTACTTATTGTTGTTGTTGGCGTTACCATCGTTGTTCACGTTCCAGGCGTTGTTGGCACTATACTGCGTTGAATAGCCGACTTGTGTTATAGCTCTGCATGAGAGCGCGGCCCACCTGATATAGAATCAAACGACTCTCTCCTGGGGCCGGCGGAGCCGACCTGCGCGGCTCCGTCTTGACCCTTCGGATTCTCGTCACGACCAGGCTGTGACGATGCCAGCCAGGTACGAAAAGCAGACACCTGTTCCTCTATGGCTTCGCGCTTCCCGAGAAGCACGTCGCGCTGGTGCCCGCTTATGCCCTTCGCCTCGAAGCAGAAAAGTATAGAATCGGAGATCACGTCCCACTCCTCCAGGAACTCGTCAATCTTCGCCAGCTTGACCGCGCGGTCGTAGGTCCGGGCGATCTTCGAGAGGCAGCGCAGGCAGACCTTGATACCCCGGCGGAGCTCGACGCCCTCGGAGTTCTTTATCCAGCGCGGCATGTTGTCGATGGCGACAAAGGCGTATTTCCTGAATCGCCGGAACGATTCGTATACTTTTAAGGTTTCCAATTGGGTCGGCTTCCGCCGACCGGCACCGTTCTGCTTCTTTGCGTCGGTCATAAGGATTAAGGTTTTTAGGAAGTCAGGATCAGGTCTGCGAGAGGCACCGCCGAAAACTCGTAGTACTTAGTGGCGTTGCGGGCGTTACCATCGTAGTTCACGGGCCAGGCGTTGTAGGCACTATACTGCGTACTCGACCACAAGTAGCCGGAGCCCCAGGCGCCGCCCCACACGTAGCGGAAGGCTGCGATCTCGCCGACGTCCCGGATCGAGCCCAGGAACCAGCTGTGCGCCTCCAGGCCGGGGACGTTAGAGACGGCGTAGTTCCAGCAGTAGCCCGCCGCCGATGCGTTGGCGATGGACGCGCTCTTGTTGGTCGTCAGCCAGTCGTAGATCGCCCGCGTGTTGGCCCGTCCGTCCGCGTCCGCAAACGAACCTTCAGCCGCCGGCACGCGGGGCTGGTAGATGGTGTTCATGAAGCGGTCGTAGGAGTAGCCGTAGTCCGCCGGGTTGATGTCCACGGACGTGCCGGAGCCGTTGGTGACGGTGATGTACGTCGGGTGGCTCGCCAGCTGCGAGGACCACGACTCCCGCGTCACGGGCAGCCACGCCGTGCTCGGCGCGGAGACGCCGTAGTACCACTCCTGGTAGCGGAGCGAGGGCCAGCAGTAGGTCGCGTGGCCGAAGCCGGAGACGGGCTGCGTGCCGCCGTACTTCTTGATGGTCGTGGTGTAGTTCGTCAGGCCGGTGATCGACCAGGCGTAGTCGCTGGAGTTCGCCTGCGTCCAGGGCTTGCTCGCCGGGGTGCCGGCGATCCTGATCTTGTTGCCCTTGCGCCGGACGCACCAGCCGCAGAAGACGTAGCGCGAGGCGTTGTTGGAGTTACCCATGAAATGGGTCGAGTCGTAGACCATGTTGTGCTGCGTGGGCGGGCTCGCGGTCTTGCGGTCCAGCCACTTGTTGGCGATACCGACGAAGACCTTGTTCGTCTTGTCCCACAGCACCACGTCGCCGATGCCGATGCCGCGCTCGTCGACCATGATGTTCACACCGCAGGAGATCGTCTCGCCGGTCTCGTAGATGTAGGCATCGATGGCGACGGAGGGGTTGGTGGTCGTCACGCCGTTCATCAGCGTGGCGATCTCGCCCCCGGACAGCGCGGAGTCGAACAGCGCTCTGGTCTGGTACTGCTTTACGTAGGTGGTAGCCATCACTCACCGCCCTCCTGCGCGGGGGTTTCGGGCTCCGGCTCCTCCGGCGCCTCAAGCGCGGCGGGATTCGGCACGCCGTACTCCTCGAGGGCGACCTGGAGGTCGGCGAGCAGGGCCTCGACCGCCTCCTTCTTCTCCCCGACAATGTTGTGGTTGAAGCCCATCAGCCCGGAGAACGGCCCGACGAACTCGCGGCCCTGGTAGATGCCGCCACCCCAAAGGTTGAGCGCCACGCCGTCCCTCACCTCGAGGGAGAAGACGGCCCGGAGCGTGCTGTCGTCCGCCATGGCGGACGGGAACGCCATCTGCATCACGGCGGAGATGGAGTTCTGGATCAGTTGTTTCTTTGCCATAGTGGTATTGGGTTTGAGTTATTCAGTCTCCTCGGCGGGGGCGGTCCAGAGGATGCCCTCCATCAGCAGCTCGACGTCCACCTCCTCGAACTCGGCGGAGCCGTCCTCGTTGAAGCGCTTGGGGACAGTCATCGTGCCGGAGAGCATCTCCGGGTGGCGGTTGTCGGCGGCGTTCTCGTCCTGGAGCTTCTTCCACTCCTCGTAGGGGAGCGCCTTGACGCCCTCGATGCTGACCGGCTCGGCGAGCAGCTGCCCGGCGAGGCCGGCGAGCTTGCGGTCCTGCTCCTCCATCGCGGCGAGCTCCTTGTCCTGCTCCGGCGTGCGGGCCTTGTTTTCGCGCAGGGCGGCGAGGTCGCGGCGGAACTTCGGCTCGTCCTTGATGCCGACCTCCGCGACGAGCGCGGCGCGGGCCTCATCGTAGGCGGCGAGCAGCTTGCGGACGGCCCGCTTGAAGTTCACGATCTTGTAGGCGTGGGCGACGCCCAGGGAGTGCGTCGTGATGTTCATGATGCCCTTGTGGTGGTAGAGGGCGAAGATGTGCGCGTTGGTAATCATTTCTCGGTGGTTTTAGAGTTTGCTTTGTCGGCGCCGGTGCGGGCGGCGTCCCATTTCTGGTAATACTTGTAGAGGCCGACGGCGACGACCACCCAGCCGAGGGCGGAGGCGATGGAGCCGAAACCATTGAAGCCGTTGCCGGCCTTGATGAGGATGCCGGCGCTGCCCCCGTTCACGAAGGCGAAGAACAGCGCGAGACCAGCTCCGAACATGCAGAGAATCTTGGTCCAGGAAAAATCGGATGTTGCTTTCATAAGATGTGTTTTTAAGGGTTTTAGTCTGCAAAGTATTCCGTGTAGGCGTTCATGTTGACGTACATGCAGGCCGCCACGAACACGCCGTCGGCGTAGTAGCCGCAGCCGTCATCGTTGCCGATGTTCATGGTCTTCGTCCAGGTGACGGTCGCGCCGACGCGGATGGTGTCGCTATTGTTGTTGGCGGCGCGGAAGTCCGTCCGGGCGTTGTAGCCACGGGCCGCGAGGTAGGCCGGCGAGCCGATGCCGCTAATCCAGTCGGAGAGGTAAATGTCCGGCGGGTTGGAGAGGCCCATGTGGTCGGACGGCGGGGTGTAGGGTGCCGCGCCAGGCCAGTGCTCGTCGATGTAGTCCGTTACGCCGTAGCCGCCAGTCGTCGGCGGATTGTGGTCCGAGTCGCCCTCGTTGTAGTAGGACTCCGCGGACATGATGTAGGAGTAGAGGTTGGAGAGGTTGACGTCGCTGGAGGTCTCGTTCTTGATGGTCCACACCATCGTGAGCGTGCCGTTGCTGTACGTCGCGTCGACGTCGACGCTGAGCTTGCTCGTCGCGCTGCCGATCTGCCGGGAGAGGTAGGCGCCGTTCAAGCTGATGAAATGCCCGGAGCCGGGCGCGTCGTCCCAGGACGGGTAGGCGGTCTCGGCCAGGACCGGGATGATCTTCACGGCGCCGGTGACGATGGAGTTCGGGACGTTGACCGCCATGTACGCCTCCACGTCGTCGCGCGTATGGTGCGAGCGCATCTGGTCGCCGGTGATGACCCAGAGCTTGTTCTGCGCGTCCAGCAGGGCGATTCCCATGTAGTAGCGCGAGAGGTCGAGGTCCGCCAGCTGCTCCCGGTAGAAGGAGTAGGGGTAGATGATGCCGGGGACGCCCGTGTCGGGGTCCTCGGCGCATTGGAGCGAGAGGGTGAGCAGGTCGCCAGGGTAGATATACTGCGTGCGCGGCACGGAGAGGTAGCCGTTGAAGATGGTGTAGTAGCCGTCCTGTACGCCGCCGAAGGTCGTCGGTCCGAGCAGCCACGGGCAGTTGTGCCGGTACTGCTCGAAGTCCCAGGCACGCTGGGGCTCGTTATATGCCGGGCCGCGGGCGCGGAGCAGGCTCCAGGTGTCCGAGTAGTGCGACTTGAAGTCCGTCGCGTTGTGGCGCGGGATCGATAGGGAGAAGTTCGCCGCCACGAGCGCGGCCCACCGCGCCGAGTTCGCGTTGTCGTAGTGGTCGGTGAAAATCGTCGTGTTGCGGAAGGGCTTGTGCGACGACCACATGTTGATGTCGGCGTAGACGAAGAACCATGCCTTGTTGGTGTTGCTGCGGTTGAAGACCTTCTGGAGATCGCCGCTCGTCCCGTCCGGGGAGATGACGATGCCCATGCGATTGCTGATTTGTCCGTCGGTTACGCTCATACTGCTATGCGATTGCTTGGTCTCCAGCGGTCTGGAGGGTTACGTTCATGTAGAGGATTGGGGCGGAGTTGGTGCCCTTGATTTCGATGTAATGGCCAGCGTCGCCGATGTAGAGCTTGTTGCCGGAGGCCCGCATGGAGATGCCGCCCAGGTTGAGCGTCCGCTCCACGTTCACGGCACCGGCAAGGAGCTCGTCGACCTGGGGCTCTGCAAACCAATCCTCCAGGGACTTGACACGGGCGGAGACGCCCGCCACACCCTCGGCGAGAATCCGCTCGATGGCGTGGGCCTGCGTTGCGATGTTGCTGCCCTCGGAGTCGTAGGTCGCGTAGAGGTTGGTGATGCTGCGGGTCTGCCCGGCCACGGTCACGGAGAGATTCGTCGCGGCGCTGGAAGACAGCGCGGAGAAAAGGTCGCCCTTCGTGCAGGCGGTCAGCGCCGAGCCGTTGTAGTAGACCGGGAGCGCCGAGGAGCCGATGGCGGAGGAGCCGAACATGTTCGCCTGCGAGATGCTGTGCGTGTGCGTGCCGTAGGCGGTCACGATGCCGTACTTGTTCATCGTGACGTAAGGGATGGCGAAGGAAACGCCGGAGGTGGCGCTGGAGGTGCCAGCCGTGCCCGCCGTGATGTTCGCCGTGTTGAAGCTGCTGCCCAGGGCGGTGACGCTGCCGTTGATGGTGAGGGCGGAGTTGGCGAGGAAGGCATTCGGGATGGACCGCATGCTCTCGCCGCCGAGATTGATGTTGTCGGCGCAGAGCGAGCCCACCAGCAGCTCGTCCAGCTGGGGCTCCGAGAACCAGTCCTCGAGCGAGCTGATGCGGGCAGAGAGGGCCGCGTCAGCCTGGACCGCGCCGCGCTCCACCGCCGCGAGGTCGGTGCCCATCGCATAGCCGACGCTGGCATGGTTGCCCCAGCTGTACGCCGAGTCCCAATTCGTGACCTGCGACGAGGTGATTCCGTCCAGCGTGATCTTGTTGCTGTGCGTATGGTGGTCCGAGTAGGCTGTGTCCCAATTGGTCTGCTTGGCCGTCGTGGGGAGCGAGTAGCCCGTGGCGAAGTCGATGGCGACGGTGCCGGTGCTCGTGACCGGGGAGCCGGAGACGGCGAAGCCGGTCGGGACGGTGACCGCGATGGAGGTCACGCCGCTCGTGGTGACGTAACCCTTGCCGGCGATCCACGTCTCGAGATCGGTGACGTAGGCCGTGGTGATGTTGTCGCGGGTCGCCAGGGCGCCGAGCGAGGCGTTGGCCCAGCCGGGCGCCGTGGTGCCGTCGTTGCGGACCACGTTGTTCTGCCACATGAGCACCTGACCGGCGGATGGAGCCATGCTCGCCTTGACGTCGAGGAGCTCCGAGAGCCAGCTCTTGCCGGAGCCGCCTCCGCCGCTGCCGGGATTGCCGTCATTCGTCACCTGGTCCCCGGCGGTCACAAGGGCCGTGTCGAGGTAGATGTACGCAGCGTTGGCGCCCTCCGCGGGATGGTAGACGAAGGTCGCGCCGCCGACGTTCAGGACCCGCTCGACGTTTATGTCGCCGACGAGCAGTTCGTCCAGCTGCGGCTCCGCCAGCCAATCCTCAAGGCCGGAGATGCGCCCGGCGAGGAGGGCGAGCCCGGCGGCGAGCGCCGCCTCGATCTTCTCCTGATCGGAGGCGTAGGCGTAGCCCGCCAGGGCGTGATTGCCCCACCCGTAGGCGGTATCCCAATTCGACTGCTTGGC
>Ga0310690_10001246_pt1 | contig 46416 bp, 32 predicted proteins | sample AusTroGonzalo_MG_2_FD_207661 | JGI IMG/M metagenome (GOLD analysis project Ga0310690, IMG submission 207661) | Bovine rumen microbial communities from tropical cattle in Woodstock, Queensland, Australia - Gonzalo_04 (v2) (version 2) | ecosystem: Host-associated > Mammals > Digestive system >... | reverse complement strand
TGTCCATTGGAATCATGCCGAATTTGGCGCCGGTTTCAACAGCACTGTATATCATGTGGGTCTTTCCCTCGCGCACAAGATTGGCTATGGCCGGGGTCATTATCATTATCTCGCGTGCAGCTATGCGGCCTCTGCCGTCCGCGCGGGGCAGCAGAATCTGGGAAACAACACCCTGCAGACATGATGCCAGCTGAACCCTTATCTGCTCCTGCTGATGTGTAGGGAAAACGTCAACAATGCGGTCTATTGTTGAGGGAGCATCCTGCGTATGCAGCGTGGCGAATGTAAGATGTCCGGTTTCCGCCGCAGTTATGGTAAGCTGAATGGTCTCAAGATCGCGCATTTCGCCCACAAGTATCACATTTGGGTCTTCTCGCAGCGCAGAGCGCAGTGCCGCAGAAAAACTCTTTGTGTGCTGGCCCACCTCGCGCTGCCTTATGATACTTGACTTGGGCTCGTATGTAAATTCTATGGGGTCCTCTATGGTAAGTATATGCTTGCGCATATTGGCGTTTATCTGATTTATAAGAGATGCAAGAGTAGTTGATTTTCCTGAACCTGTTGGACCAGTGACAAGAACAAGACCTTTGGGAAGTCTGGAAAAATTCACGATACTTGGTGAAAGCTCAAGCTGTTCCGGTGAAGGTATTACTGAAGGAATAACCCTCATTACAGCCTCCACGCCATAACGTGTGGTAAGAACATTCAGACGGAACCTGGATACGCCGTTAAGCGAAAAAGAAGAGTCCAGTTCCCATGTCTGCTCGAATTTCTGACGCTGTTCCGAATTAAGTGTTGAATAAATAAGCGCCTTGGTCTGCTCCGCCTTAAGGGGCGGAAGGTTGGCCATAATAGGAACCATGTCGCCGTTAAGCCTCATCATTGGCGGCTTGTTGACACATATATGAATATCGCTGGACCCAAGCTGAACAGCGGTTTTAAGAATGGTTACCATGTCCATAATTTTATATTCTCCTTAGTATATTTATTCTATATGTTTTTTCTGCTTTATTTCCATACCACCGGGCATTTTTCCCGGGCAGCGGTTATACGGGGTTATCTCTTCCGGGTGGATTTTCGCGCAGCCTGTTTTTTTACCGCTGCCTTTTTTACAGTTTTATTTCCTTCTTTCCTTACTGTTTTCACATTACCTGATTTAAAAAATTTTTCAGCATCTTCACCCAGAACAAGGGTAACATAAATCTTTTCAGCAGATGAACCTGATCCGCCAGGCATATTCTTCAGCAGGCAGCATTCTTCTTTTCCGGATTCAGAACACATAAATTTTCTTAGTCCGGCAGCGGTTTTCCCGCCGTAGGAAATTATTTCTGTTTTTTTCTGCACCGCCATCATTCCTGAAACAGCAAAAGGTGTAAAACCGTGTGATTTCAGCCATTCGGATGCTATTGCAGTCATTTCCTTTTTTCCACAGGCGTTTATTATCTCTATTCCGCAGTTTTCATTTTTACAGGAATACTTTTTTAAATTATTTTTATCAGTTGAACCGGATTTATCATGTATTTCTGATTTGTTATCAGCAACAGGAAGATTTTTGCCTGGAACAATAAGAAGTTTGTGTGTTCCGGGAGTGAAATCCTCTTTTTTCTGATTAAGCATGATATGCAGCAGTGATAATTTTTCAATGAAGGAAAGATTTGTACCGGCATGTGATTCAGTACCAAATGTTTTTTTTATTGCGGAGACAAAAAAAACAGGGTGATATCTCCATTTTTCCGAAAAAGACAGGAATTCAGCAGCAGTCTTCTCAGGGTCTGCTGTTACTGCGCCTGTTTTTATAAATTTTATTTCTTCCTTTTTTGCCGACGCACAATTTACACAATTTCTTTTTTTACTGATAACTTCAAGTTCAATACCGCCGGAAACTATTTTCAGAATGTAATTATCATCAACAGCCACAACCGGATTCTCACCATTGATAACCGGCTGTCCCGCCAGAACGCGGCAAAGCGGAGATTTCTGCTGAATATATGAAATCCACAGCAGTACTGCTGCGGCTGAAACAAGCAGGATTGTTTTTTTTATTTTTCCGCTGCTTCTTTTATCTGTTTCCATAACTGAATACTCAGGGGATGTGCCCAGCACTTTTTTTCCTCGCGGTATCTGGCCTTGGCGGCTGCTACAGCAGCGAAAGCCGCGTCAAAATCCGTTACGGCAAGTTTCCTAAGCCAGTCAAGACCTGCGAATTTTCTCTCCTCCGAAAGATAATCGCTCATATAGATTATTTTGCAAAGCAGTGGCATATCAGGCATACCGGTTGCATGAAGCTGTATTGCCTGAAGAATATCCTTATCCTTTACACCATACCTCTCCCTGGCTATCATTGCTCCGGCCGGAGCGTGCAGCAGTTTGGGGGCAAACCTTACGGTATCTCTTCTGTATCTGCCCAGAACCGGTCCCTGTATTCTCATTGCCTTAAGAACCTCTACATCAAGTTCCCTTGCGCAGTCATGGAGAAGCCCGGCTATTGCAGCCTTGTATTCCGGCACGGCACATATATGAGCAAGTTCCACGGCACAGCGGGCAACATTCACACAGTGCCTGTAACGCCTGGCACTTAATTCCTTCCGCAGCATATTTACTTCCTGTGAAAAATACAGTCCACGGTTCTTTATGTAATCCATTACAGCCTGGCTTATTCCCGGTGTCTTATGTTTAAGAATTATGTTTATTCTTATGCCTGATGATGCCGCGGCAGGAAAAAGTCCCTTCAGAGGAACAAAAGGAGCCTCCCCGCCAACTATATTGAAACCTGGTCTTATTCCTACAAGAAGAGAGGCATTTCTTAGTATGCTCCTGCTGCGCTGCCAGTCATTGAATGATTTCAGGCAGTCCGAACCCATAAGAAAATATATTTTTGCATTCGGATGAATCCTTCTGAAATGGGCTATGGTCTTCCAGGTATATACTATCTTCTTCTGATCCTCCTCCCACGAACTTATCTGAACGCCGGGCAGATTCATAAAGTTCTCACCGGCTGCTATCTGCAGCATATTCCGTCTGTCATTGAAAGAGGCAGGCTGCATCTCCTTGAAAGGTGAATGAAAATTTGGGACAAAATAGAAGGCTTTTGGCTTTATCTGCCTGTAGGCAGCCTTCGCAAGCGATATATGGCCTGAATGGGGAGGGTTGAAACTTCCTCCGTAAATTATAACCGGTTCTTTTTCATTAGACATTTTTTCACCGTGTTCCAGAATATAAAAACGCTTCTAACTTAAATGATATAATTTTAATGTATGGAAAAAAACAGAGATAACTGCATTCTCCTTTTTATTGAACCTGTTGAAGACTCAAAAATAAGAAAGGATCTTAAAGAAAATTTCGGACTTGAGGAAGCCAAAAACCTTTACAGGGATCTTATTTCCCTTGCATACAGAAAGGTAAAGCATTATTTCAACGCCATACCCATAATATCATACGACAAAACATCAAAAAAACCAGACCTTACCTGGCTGGACGCCGATGATCCTGGTTTTGTGGAATACACAGGAAAAAGTCTTGAGGACCGCATACGCAACACTTTCCGCCTTGCTTTCTTCACAGGGGCAAAAAAAGCCATTCTTATAGATCCAATGACACCTGATGTAAAGACTTCTTTCTTTGACGAATCCTTCAGTGCCATTAACGACAGAACAGCCGCACTGGGACTCAATGATGACGGTTCATTTTATCTTTTAGGCCTGACACAGTCAAACCTGAAGGTTCTTGATGCTCCAGGCTTCACTTTTTCAAAAAGCGGTGAAATACTGCGGGACAGATTAAAAAAAGCCAAACTTGCAGTTTTTGAAACAGGAACCTGTTTCCAGGTAAAAGATAATGAATCACTGAAAAAATGGAACTCCGGGAAAAAAATACCTGTTTCAAAAAAGAATACGGAAATAAAGGCCTCTGCTGACCCCGGTAATGAAAATACTCAAAAAAAGCAGTAAACAGCCCTTATTGGTATTATTACGGCCGTTTAAAGCCATAAAAAAGACACTGTTGAGGTGTCTTTTTTATTGACTAATTAAGGTTATAATTTATATTATTTATATAAAGGCTGACTGTGTAATATGTTTACTGATTTACGAAGAAAGTTATTGACAATTTATAAACATTCAGTTAATAATTTTCATAACAGACGGCAAAAAGAAACTAATTTTTTGGTACAGATAAAAAAATATTGGTTTTTTCAGATTTTTTTATCAACATTTTATTAACACATTGTGGAAAACTCTTTAGATTTCAAAGATATATGGCAGGAAATGCTGGAATTTCTGCAGCAGGATCCGGAAGTAGGCGCTGTAAAAGTGAACCTCTGGCTCAGGCAGGTAGTACCTGTCTCATTTGAAAACAATGTCTTCACGCTCAGGATTCCAAACAGCATGATAAGACATACAATTCAGACAAAGTTTGAAAGGAAAATCATAGATTTCCTAAAAAACATACTCTGTATTAAAGAGGAAATTTCGGCTGTTTACATAATTGCGGAAGATGAAAACGGAGCGGAAAACACAGTTGCCTCATCAAATGATGTTCAGCCTGTAAAACAATCAATACCTGCAGACCCGGCAAACATATCAGACAGGTCTTCAGCCACATTTTCCGGAACAGATAACAATAATATACAGCAGCCGCAGGCGGCACAGCATTTACAGCAGCAGACAAACCGGCAGGAAAACATTCTTACGGCATCATGGCAGCCCTCTATCGACAGATTAAGGGCTGAGGAATCAGCAGCTGCAAAAGCAGCCCCGGCTGTTCCTGACACAAATCTGTTCCACCCAATGTTCGATCCCGCTTATACATTTGAGAACTTCATAACAGGAACATCTAACAGATTTGCCTATTCTGCGGCACAGGCGCTTGTTACGAACAATCAGTCTCCTCTTTTCATATACAGCGCTCCAGGTCTGGGAAAAACCCATCTGCTTAATGCCATAGCTCATGGGCTTTACCGTTTAAATCCGAAAGTAAAAGTTCTTCTTTCTTCTGCTGAAACATTTGTAAATGAATACATCAGGGATGTTGGAAACAGAAAGGCAGAGGCTTTCCGTGAAAAATACAGAATGCTTGACTGTCTTCTGCTTGATGATGTTCAGTTCCTTTTGGCAAAAGAAAAAAGCGTAGAGGAATTCTTCTACACATTCAATTCCCTCTTTAATTCAAAAAAAAGAATTGTCATAACTTCAGACCGGCACCCACAGGAACTTAATCTATGGGACAGGCTCACATCACGCTTTATGTCCGGTATTGTCGCAGATATAAGACTGCCAGATTATGAAACAAGAGTAGCAATATTAAACCAGAAAATTGAGCAGGGAAAATTTGATATTCCAATAGATATTGTGAATTTTATAGCGGAGAAGGTTCATAAGGGTGGCCGTGAACTTGAAGGCTGTATACGTACAGTGCACAATTTCTGTATGCAGACCGGGGCAAGGGCTACCATAGACAGTGTACAGGAACTTCTGAGGCCTTTCTTCAGCTCTCCGGCAAGTGATCAGCCAATAAGCATAAAAACAATCATAAAGGTTGTTTCGGACTATTATAAGGTTGATGAAAAGGATATTTTAAGTTCAAGAAGGGATAACACTCTTGTACTCCCGCGGCATGTTGCAATGTATCTTTCGATAAAGCTTACCAATATGACTCTTGAGAAAATATCCGAGGCTTTCGGCAGAAAGTCACATGCTACTGTACTTCACGCCAAGGAAAAAATGGAAAATGAGGAAAAAAACATCTATGTCAGGGACTATCTGAACAAGATTATCCAGAAGATAAAAGATGTCAATAACCCGGAGGATCTGAACTGAAAAACATGAATTTGTCATTTTTGTTGACAATATTCAATAACCTGTCTAAAATTTTACTACTCTTGCATTGACAATATGAACGTTTTTAACAATGCATTAAATGAGGAAGATGAATATGAAAATTACTACTTCTAAGGAAAAGTTTGTCAAAGAGATTCAGACCATTCAGTCAGGCATGAATGTAAAGAATGGAACTCTTCCGATACTGCAGAATCTTCTGATTGAAACAGAAAGTGACGGAGTAAGAATAGTTTTTACGGATCTTGAGATGGCTGTAAGACATTTTATACCTCTGACAGTTGTGGAACCAGGAAGCGTTACAGTACCAATAAAGAAATTCATGGAGATAATGACAAATCTCAGGTCTGATGAAGTTACAATATCATCAGATGAGGCTTTCCGTGTAACCATACAGAGTGGAAAATCACGTGTCAAGATAGGTGGAACAGGAAAAGATGAATATCCGGCCATTCCCGAAATTGATTCGGCACATTCCTTCCCTGTTCCGGCATTGAAGGCTTCCGAAATGATTAACGCCACTCTTTTTTCAGCATCCACTGAATCAGAGGACAGCAGACAATTCCTTAACGGCCTGCTCTGGAAATACAAGGAAGGCATTTTTTCAATGGTTGCCACTGATGGCCGCAGACTTGCGGTCAAATCAACAGCATCAGTGAAAAGCGGGCAGGAATTCAGCGTTATTGTTCCTCCAAAAATTCTTAATGAAATAAACAAATATATAAAGAGCGCCGGAATTAAGGAAGATGCTGTAATGCAGGTGAGTATTTCCAGCAATCAGATAGGTTTCGTTCTGGGCAGAACATCTTTCCTCTCAAGACTTACTGAAGGTTCCTATCCGGCTTATGAACAGATAATACCGCAATCACACGAGGTTGAGGTACTGGTTGATTCCGGTGCACTTCTTTCCGTTACAAAAAGCGCTTCGGTCTGTACCAGTGACAGGGGCAAGGTGCAGTATACTTTCCGCAAAGGTGTGGCAGTTGTTAATTCATCATCCCAGAATATGGATTTTGAAGATGAAATTCCGGTTACCTATGAGGGAGAGGATTTTCAGGTAAGTTTCAATCCTGCATTCATAATGGATATTCTCAGGAATATTCCTGCGGGACAGGTTGTATGCCAGTTCAAGACAGCAACAACACCTGCCCTGTTCAAAACACAGGCTGACGAAACACCGCTTTATATAGTAATGCCTCTGCGTTGACTGCGTTCTGATTATGGCTTTTAGGAAAGAGACTGTAGGAACCTGTAATTTTCTGGAGGACCGGCATCTTTATAAAAGAATGATCCGGGCTAAAAAAATAGACAACACCGGAAAAACAGGTTTTTACAGGGATAATTCCGAATCTGCTCCAGATGATATATGTTCTTTCATGGGTGGCATTCCTATTGATAATCTTATGCTGCTCGATCAGATATGGGACCGGGAAATAGGTTTCCTTGGCCGGTTCTGCAGGCTGATAGGAATACGTTCCATGAAAAAAGGCCCATGTCTGATAGTAAAACCTCTGTCTTCGGTAGCGGCAAGCGAACTGAGTCTTCGTTCCGCTGAAATACTGCGTAATCTTAATAAAAATTTTAGTGAACCCTGGATAAAAGCGATAAAGCTTGAATCAGGACTTTAACAGGAGCTGTAAAAGAAGTATATGGCACAAAAACAGGATAATTACGATTCCTCCAATATTCAGGTAATGGAGGGGCTCGAGGCGGTGCGCAAGCGCCCCGCAATGTACATAGGATCTACAAGTCTTCAGGGACTTCATCATCTTGTATATGAGGTTGTAGACAACTCTATTGATGAAATACTTGCTGGCGGCTGCAACAGGATAGACGTTGTTCTTAAAGATGGAAACGTCTGTTCTGTCACGGATAATGGCCGCGGAATCCCAGTTGACCCGATGACTGAAGTGAAGGATCCCAGGCTTAAAGGAAAATCAGCACTTGAAGTGGTGCTTACTGTTCTTCACGCCGGAGGAAAATTCGATACCGGGGCATACAAGGTTTCCGGCGGACTTCATGGAGTCGGTGTTTCCTGCGTTAACGCGCTTTCAGAGTGGCTGGAAGTGAATGTAAGCCGTGACGGGAAAATATGGAATCAGAAATTCAGCCGTGGAAAACCTGTAAGTGAAGTGACACCAGTAGGTGAAACAAACCGCCATGGAACAAATGTTATATTCAAGCCTGATACGGAAATATTCGGTGACGGCGTTTTTTCTTATGATGTAATAGCCGGCCGTCTGCGTGAACTTGCATTCCTTAATCCGGGATGCCGCATAAATATAACCGATGAACGCGGCGAAGGAAAAAAAGCCAATTTCTTCTTTGAGGGCGGTCTTGTTAATTTTGTGCATTATCTGAACACAAACAAGACACCAATAAATCCGGAGCCAATTTCAATTTCCAGAACTGAAGGCGATGTGATGCTTGATGTCGCCATACAGTATAATACTGATTACAATGAAACAGTAATATCCTTTGTGAACAATATCAAGACAATAGAAGGCGGAACACATGTTTCCGGTTTCAGGGCTTCATTAACACGCATTATAAATGATTATATCAGGAAGTATGAGCTTACAAAGGATAAACCTGTGGGTGGAGAGGATGTGCGTGAAGGTCTTACCGTTGTTATTTCGGTAAAGATTCCTCATCCGCAGTTTGAAGGACAGACCAAGACAAAATTGGGCAACGGTGAGGTTGAGGGTATTGTAAGAACACTAACCGGTGAAGCGCTGGGAACATTCTTTGAGGAAAATCCCACTGTGGCAAAGGCTATATGCCAGAAAGCTATAGGTGCTTCAGAAGCCCGTGAGGCCGCAAGAAAGGCAAAGGATCTTGCGCGCCGGAAAGGCTCGCTTATGGATTCCGGCCTGCCTGGAAAACTTGCCGACTGTTCTGAAAAAGATCCTTCAAGATCTGAAATATTCCTGGTGGAAGGAGATTCTGCCGGAGGTTCAGCCAAACAGGGCAGGGACCGTAGCTTTCAGGCCATACTTCCACTGCGCGGAAAAATACTGAATGTTGAAAAAGCCCAGCTTGGCAAAATTGTTGCCAGCGATGCCATACGTACACTTATTTCGGCAATAGGTACCGGAATAGGTGAGGGTCCTGACGGTTTTAATATCAATAAACTCCGTTATCATAAAATCATCATCATGGCAGATGCCGATGTGGACGGACAGCATATAAGAACCCTGCTGCTTACATTCTTCTACAGGCAGATGCGCCAGCTTGTTGATAACGGACATATTTATATAGCGCAGCCGCCTCTTTACAAAGTAAAAAAAGGCAAGTTCGAAACATATTTTGATAATGATGACCAGCTGCAGAAATGGCAGATGAAAGAGGCTACTGGAGCGGCAAGGGTAAAATCCCGAACAACCGGGGAATTTATTGATAACAGCAGTCTTACAACACTGCTTGAAACAATAATCCAGCTTGAGAATACCCTTGTCCAGCTTGAGGTAAGAAATCTTACTCTTGAGCAGTTCCTTGAGTTCCAGAAGCAGGGCAGAATACCTCTTTACCGTGTTATACAGAGCGATGAGAGCTGGAAATATTTCTATACGGAAGAAGAATACGGACAGTTTGAGCAGGAACAGATAAAGATAAAAAAGGAAGAACTTGTTGCGCAGGGTATTGCGGAAGAGACTATAAATGAGGATGAGATAGCTCCGGCTTATCAGATTCTTTCCGAATTCGCAAGATTGAAAAACATATCTGAAAAACTTGGCGTTCTTGGTTATTCACTTGAGGATTTCGAGTATCCGGAACCAAAAGACAAGAAAGATGAGAAATTCCTTTTTACTGTTGTTACTGAAAAAGAGGAAATTCCTGTTCATGATCTGAAAGAACTACTTTCAAAGGTTATGAATATAGGAGCCGGAAGCGCCAATATACAGCGATATAAGGGTCTTGGAGAAATGAATGCGGAACAGCTCTGGGAAACAACAATGGACCCATCAAAGCGTAAACTTCTGAAAGTATGCCTTGATGACGAGGCGGAAACAGAAAAGACCTTTACCATGCTTATGGGCGACAAGGTTGAGCCGCGCCGCGAGTTTATAGAACAGAACGCGCTGACGGTTAAAAACCTTGATATTTAAGGCTGAGGAGCATAGAATCAGATGGAAAACAGGGAAAAACTGCCACAGGCAGATCTTTTTGCGAATATTATAGACCGTGATATTAACGAGGAAATGAAATCCTCGTATATAGACTACTCGATGAGTGTTATCGTGGGCCGCGCACTTCCTGATGTGCGCGACGGTCTGAAACCGGTACACCGCCGTGTGCTGTACACCATGAACGAGATGGGCATAAGGCATAACAAGCCCACAAAGAAATCAGCACGTATTGTTGGTGATGTAATGGGTAAATATCACCCGCATGGGGATGCTTCCATTTATGACACTCTTGTGCGTCTTGCCCAGCCTTTCAATCTGCGTTACACACTTGTGGAGGGACAGGGAAATTTCGGTTCCGTGGACGGTGATCCGGCAGCCGCAATGCGTTATACAGAGGCCAGGCTGGAAACAATATCCAATGAAATGCTTGACGATCTTGAAAAAGAAACAGTCAAGATGGTACCCAACTATGACGGAACACTTGAAGAGCCTTCGGTACTTCCTGCCAAACTGCCCAATCTTCTGGTAAACGGATCCTCAGGTATTGCCGTTGGAATGGCTACGAATATTCCCACACACAATCTTGCAGAAGTATGTGATGCCACAATAGCAGTAATGCATAATCCGGATATTTCGTCCATGGAACTTATGCAGTACATGAAAGGTCCGGATTTTCCTACCGGCGGAATAATACGTGGCCGCCAGGGAATAAGGGATTATTTCGAGACAGGCCGTGGTTCAATAAGAATCCAGGCCCGCGCAGAGGTTCAGGAGCTTAAAAATGGCCGTGAAATAATAGTTGTGCATGAAATACCCTATCAGGTGAACAAGGCACTGCTCATAGAGAGTATTGCCCATCTGGTAAAGGAAAAGAAAATAACAGATATTTCGGATCTCCGTGATGAAAGTGACCGTCACGGTATGCGTATTGTAATAGAAATAAAGCGCGATGGAAACGGGCAGGTTGTACTCAACCAGCTTTTCAAACATACGCAGATGTCAGTTTCTTTCGGCGTGATAATGCTTGCCATTGTAGATGGCCGTCCGCGTGTGTTAAGCGTAAAGGAAGTTCTTCAGCAGTATATACGTCACCGTCGTGAAATAGTAATAAACCGTACCAGATTCGATCTGCGTAAGGCTCTTGCCAGGGCCCATATCCTTGAGGGATATCTCATAGCTCTGCAGAATATTGATGCGGTCGTGGAAATTATAAAGAAATCACAGGATGTGAACGAGGCCAGAACAAAACTTATGTCCAGCTTCGCTCTCACCGAGATTCAGGCCAAGGCTATTCTTGACATGAGGCTTCACCAGCTTACGCAGCTTGAGGCAGGAGACATAAGAAAAGAGCGTGACGAGCTTATGAAGCTAATTGAAGAGCTTCGTTCCATACTTGATAATCCGGCAAAAGTTCTTCAGATTATAGAGAATGAACTTGCCGAAATGAAGCAGAAATATGGAGACAAGCGCCGCACCGACATTGAAGATGATCTCAATGATATAAATATTGAGGATCTTATTGCGGAGGAGCAGGTTGTTATAACAATGTCCCATAGCGGTTATGTGAAACGCATTCCCTCGGAGACATACCGTGTGCAGGGCCGTGGCGGAAAAGGAATAAAAGGCTCGGATCTCAAGGAAGAGGATTTCATTGAGAAGCTGTTTGTTACAACAACACATTCAACGCTGCTTATGTTCACAAGCCGTGGAAGGGTTTATGCCCTGAAAGGATATGAAATTCCTGAAGCTGCCCGTACATCACGTGGAAAAGCCATAGTAAACCTGCTGCAGATAAAAGACGAGAAGATTACATCTGTACTGAGCATTGAATCCTTTGAGGAGGCAAAGACAAGTAATTCCTATATCGTTATGTGTACACGTGGCGGAATAATAAAGAGAACCCTTATTTCCAGGTTCGCCAATATACGCCGGAGCGGAATAATAGCCATATCTCTTGAGGATGGTGATATTCTTGCCGGAGTAGCCCGCACCGATGGCAATGATGATATCATGATAGGTACGAAACATGGAATGTCCATACGTTTCCGTGAGGATCAGGTGCGCGCCGTAGGCCGCGATGCACAGGGTGTAAAAGCTGTTGATCTTCGTGACGGGGATACTGTCGCAGGAATGGAGATAATACAGCCGGATACACAGAAGAGACTGCTTACTGTATGCCGCGAGGGTTATGGAAAGTGTACAAGCCTTGATGAGTACCGTCTGCAGAAGCGTGCCGGAATGGGTGTTATAACCATTAAGACCAACAAGAGAAACGGAACGGTTGTTGGAATTTATCTTGTTGAAAAGGGTGATGAGCTTATGGTCATGACCGAAAAAGGGAAGATAATCCGCATGGATACCAATGATATGAGAACCATAAGCCGCAATACACAGGGTGTGCGGCTGCTGCGCCTTGATGAGGGTGATAAGGTTGCGTCTGTTGTTCCTGTTGTTCCTGAAGAGGAAAGCAGTGAAAACGAACAGGAAGACAGTCTGCTGCCAGGAACGGATAATCCTGGCGGTACGGTTCCACAGAAACCGCAAAATCCCGCGGAAGGTACCGCGGAAGGCGGAAGTCAGCCTGAATAAAACCAGCTGTAAGTAAAAAAAGGCCGCGTTTCAATGCGCGGCCTTTTTATTTGTATGCACAACAGTTTTCAGTCTATGAACATCAGTCTGTCAAAGAAAAGAAGGAATCCCAGTATTACAAGAATGATTCCTGCAGTCATTTCCACATATTTCATGTGTTTTCTGAATTTTTTCAGCATGGAAAAAATACTTGCGGTAAACAGGGCGGTTATCATAAGGGGAAGAGCTATTCCCGCTGAATAAAATGTAAGCATGAGAACCCCGCTTAATGTTGTTCCTTTTACCAGTGCTATGGAAAGAATCCCCCCCAGAACCGGGCCTATACAGGGAGACCAGCCAAGTGCGAAAGCAACGCCCATAAAAAAAGCGCCTGCCGAGTCTCTTCTGTCATTCCTTATACTCATTCTTTTTTCATAGTTCAGGAAATTCAGTCTGAGTATACCGCTTACATGCAGACCGAAAATAACAGTAATAATTCCGAAGAACTTAAGAAGTATTTCCTTATGTGCTGAAAGTATTCCGCCTATGGAAGCGGCAGCTGCTCCAAGTGTTATGAAAATAATGCTGAATCCAAGACAGAACAGGGCAGCCCTTATTAATATTTTTGCCGTTGGAACAGTGTCCTTCCCTTCCCTGAGTTCCGCGGCTGAAAAACCGGAAAGCATTGAAAGATAGGCCGGAAGCAGGGGAAGAATGCAGGGTGAGAAAAATGAAAGAACGCCTGCGCCGAAAGATGTGAATAATTCTCCCATCAGTCTTCTCCCGTAACAACTTTTATTTCTTTCCTGTTTATGGCGGGCCAGTGTGCTTCCTGAACCTGTTTCATTATCTCTTCTTTATACCCCTTGCTGTAAAGTATCAGTTCGCATACATCGCGGACTGCTCCCTCCCCCCCCTTGTCGGGTGTTATGAAATCAGCGCTGTTTTTTACCTCGGTGCGTGCGTTAGCAGGAGTGCATGAGAGACCAGCCGCATTCAATGCCGGAATATCTGTCCAGTCATCACCAATATATGCTATCTCATCTGCTTTTATTCCTTCTTCGTCGGCTATTATCTGAAATGGCCTGAGTTTTGAAACAAAACCCTGATAAAGATGTGTCATTCCAAGTCCTTTGGCACGCTGCAGTGTTGCTGGTGAAATACGTCCTGTTATTATCCCGGTTTTTATCCCGTACTGATTCAGCAGCCGTAAACCTATGCCGTCGAGCGAATTAAATCCTTTGAATTCCACCATTTTACCGTCAGGTCCGGGAATGAAGTACATTTTTCCGTCGGTAAGCACTCCGTCAACGTCCATAAGCAGCATTTTGATTTTGGATGCTTTTGTTCTAAGGTGTTCGTCTGTCATAAAATCTCCATAATTTATAATTTTACTTTATTTATCATACCGTCATTATTTAAGTATAATTTTAAAAAAGAGCATAAGCTCTTTCCGGAGGAAATATGTCAAATATGAATAATCTTGCAGAACTGAGGAATTTTACCTCGAAAGTTACGGCGTGGATGGTACTGGCCGTAGCGGCTCTGTTTCTTTTTCTGTCTTCCTATTTTATTGTTGTTCCCGGTGAGGTGGCCGTAAAAACCCGCCTCGGTTCAGTAGTTGGTTCCTACAGTGAAGGAATACATTTCAAAATTCCTCTGCTTGAGGATATTGTAAGGTTCTCAATACAGATACAGAGAGCTGATATAAGAACGCAGGCTTTCTCAAAAGACCTTCAGACAGTTAATTCCTATCTTGTAGTAAATCACCGCATACAGCAGGATACCGTAGAATCTGTTTACAGGAATCTTGGCAAGGGTTATGTAAAAAGCATTGTCGATCCCATGGTTCAGGAGCGTTTTAAATCCATAGTTGCAAAATACTCTGCGGATGCTATCATAACGAACCGTTCAATGCTGGTAGAGGAACTTAATAAAATCGTAAAAGAAGTTCTTTATGAAAAACAGATAATTGTAACGGATATATCCATAGTCGACCTTGATTTTTCAGCGCAGTTCCTCAAGGCAGTTGAGGACAAGCAGGTTGCCGAACAGCAGGCAAAGATGGCTGAAAAGCTGGTTGAAAAAGCAAAGAAGGATGCCGAACAGCAGATAGCCAAAGCCCGCGCCGAAGCCGAATCACTCAGAATGCAGCGTGAGGCTGTTACCCCCAGTCTTATTGAACTACGCAAGGTTGAAGCTCAGATAAAGGCCATTGAAAAATGGAATGGACAGCTGCCTTACTATAATGGCGGTGCTGTTCCTTTTATCCAGCTTGAAAAGAAATAACAATACAATTGTTATTCTGATAAAGAAAAGGCCGGATTAATATCCGGCCTTTTCTATTTATATTATATAGATTCATTATTTATATAAGGTAAATATACGTTATTTTTTTTATCATCGTTAATTAATTAACGTTGTACAGATTATTAACATTTTGTTTATAGTTTGTCAATAAAATGTTTGAATATTGTATAAATGTTTTCACGTGAAAACAATAAATTATTAAATATTGTCAGAAAATGCATTGTTTAATGCAAAATATCTTTATCAAACTATAGACAAAGGAATAATAACTTGTATTATTGTAATTTTAAACAGCTATTTGAAGGAAATGTTAAATAATTAAGTAAAATAATTTATGTCTAAAATAATGGAACTGCTATAAGAATGATTCTGAAATATATAAATTTGATTAAGGACGAATTGTTACAGTGTTTAATTGTAATATGATCTGTACATATTGCCAAATGTTTTCACGTGAAAACACTGTATGAATATTGTTTTACGAAATATAAAAAGAGAAAATTAATTTTTATAGTTGCAGATTATGTGTGGAAAAGAATTACTGTTTTTATTCAGGTGTAGAGGTATTTATAATATTATGAATTAGCTGTGTAAAAAGTATTGGGCTTAGAGTTAAATTATTATATTAATTTGCTTCATCATCCCTACAGCTTAATTTAATTCTGAAACAGATTCAGTGTAGTTGGAAAATTTAAAATCAATACTTTTTATGTATAAAGCGATATATTTGTTATTTCTATGCTTATGTTATATATAAATATCAACATTGTCCTATAATTTAAAGTAAGTTTTTTATAATATTACCTGTGGTTTTATTTGTTAAATGGCTCTGTCAAAATAAAGTATTGATATAATGTAATTATAAATAACACAAATACTGCTTCTTCGTCCTGAACGCGCTTCAGTTTTTCTTTAAGTTGTATGGATGTTGAAACAGGTTCTGCATGACAGGGGAATATCAAAATCAATATTCCTATTATAGAAGGTATATTGAATAAAAATTGCATAAAACATAAGATATGAATTTTGTTGTTTGTTTATAATAAATCAACTGAATGTTTTCACGTGAAAACAATGTTAAATAGTATTTATATAATTTTGTTGATATTTCGATGATTTATATAAAAGAACCATGATTTTTGTTGTTATATGATAACATTAAACTGATTTCATTGTTTATATATAACAGGGTAAAAAAAGAATATGGGATTAATTTGTGTTTAAAAATCATAGTGATTTTATATAATTAAATAAATGATTGTTAATTAATTTTGTTTTCACGTGAAAACACTTTTATAATAAGTAATATGTTATTCCAAATAATAAAAAACATAGTCCGGAATTTTGTGTAGATTTGTTTTTTTTTATATTCCGATCCAGATTTGTGTGAATAATTTAAAAATATATGATAAAATCCATAAGTATTATATTTGTATTGGCTTTTTTTGGAAAAATATTGTGCAGAGAAGTTTTTAAATGATAATGAAATGATTTAATCGTTCTGAACTTGTTTCAGAATATCACTAAGTTGCAGGTATGGTAAGATAAAATCAGAATATTAAAACAGTTATAAATCCAATATCATTTTTAATACAAGATACCATTTTTTTGATATCATTAAACCATAAAATTAATCCATAATGACTATATAATTCTAAAAATCATTGCTTTGTCAGATGAAATTGTTTTATTATTTCTTAAATATTCTTGTGTTTTCACGTGAAAACAATAATCTATATGAAACCTGTATTATACATAATTTTTTATCTTGTCATATTTATTTTGTTCCAAACAGTTTTAGGTATTTTTAAGGTATTTTATTAAGATAAAATGATTCGCCCGTACCTAATATTTTCTCATGATCTGTTGCCATGAAATTAAAAAACAATTTAGAAAGTATTGAAAAACATAATCATATAAGCAGTGAAAGAATATAAAACCAAAACAGTATTTTATTGTAAATTTCCTTTGAATGTAGTTTATATACTGCAGAATAAATAGATTTATATAAATAACTTTCGTACTTTAATATCGTATTCAGAGAATTACTTATGTAGACGAAATATTATGTTAACCAAATGAAATAACAATCATTATTTTTTGCATGGAAATGTTTGAACAGAACAGAGTTATTGACTTTTTACATTACTTTATGTCAACAATGTTTACAAGAAAGTAAATGCAGCGAAATCCTGCCTGCTGTTTTTTATTTGTCCTAAATGGCATTTCTGTTCATAATTTCGGGTACGGACACAGAAATACCGAAATGTCCCGTGTATTCAGGTCCTGCCTTCGTTGACACTATATTTAAAATATCTATATAATTAATAAGTCAGGGCTTTCCTGAAATTTTTGCAGTATTCGGAGAATTTAAATGGCTGAAATAATCTCAATAGCCAATCAGAAAGGCGGTGTGGGTAAAACCACTACCTCCATGAATCTTGCTGTGGCACTGGCGGTGCTGAATTTTGAGACGCTTCTTATAGATTTTGACCCTCAGAGCAACACCACTTCCGGTCTCGGTGTTGAGACCGCTGGGAATGGCAATAATGTTTACGATGTCCTCTGTGGAAACTGTAAGGCGTCAGAGGCAATTTACAGATCTTCCGTTGAATGGCTTGATGTAATGCCTACGAGCCGTAATCTTGCCGGGGCCGAAATAGAGCTTGTGGACCAGGACGAACGCGAGTTCTTTCTCAAGAAGGCTATTGAAGAAATAAAAGATATGTACAGGTTCATCATTATAGACTGTCCCCCGTCATTGGGGCTGCTTAGTCTTAATGCCCTGAACGCTTCAGATTCTGTAATAACACCAGTGCAGTGTGAGTATTATTCAATGGAAGGTCTGGCCTATTTTATCAATACTGTCTCGAAGATAAATGAGTATATGAATCCTGATCTGAAGGTTGACGGCGGACTTATAACGATGTTTGATTCCCGTATAAATCTGGCAAATCAGGTCCGTGAGGAAATAAGCAGATTTTACGGCGATAAAATGTATAAAACTGTTATACCAAGAAATGTGAGTCTTGCGGAAGCCCCAAGTTTCGGACAGTCAATTTTTATGTATGATCATGCATCGCGTGGCGCAAAGGCGTACAAGGATTTTGCGCTTGAATTTCTTTCCCGTCGAGGACTTGATATAAAGCCGTATAAAAAGGCTGTAATTAATCTTGGTTCGGGAAGCGGATATAAAGGCGAAGACAGCTGGGGCAAAGAGTTCTTTGTTAAAATCCACAAAATTTTCAAAAACAGGAAAAATAAGGATATATCATGGCAAAAAAAGTTTTAGGACGAGGCATGGATGCGTTTTACATTCCTTTGAAACTGAAAGCAAAAGAACTGCCGGAAAAAAAGGACAATGCTGATAATAAAAAGATTCCTGCAGAAAAAAGCATTAAAGCTGCTGAAACAGTAAGAGAACCTGTCATTGATATGGAAGATCAGACTGTTAAGGCAGAAAAAACAGTTCCAGATCTTTCATACAATGTGGAAAACATTCCTGTTTCAGTTAAAAAAGATAATGAAGGTGTAACAGTTGTTTATCCGGCAGAAACAGATATTCCTGCATATGAAAACAAACCGGAGACACATCATGAAAACAAAACAATTGTCCCCGGAGAAAAATCTGTAGTGGAAAAACAAACAGGAAAAGATGTATCAGAAAAAATGCAGCCGTTGTCTGCTACCGTGGAATCAGTGGGTGTAATTACGGCAAATGTCAATACGGAATCTGTGGAACCCAAATTGACTGCGGACGGAGAGAACGTTATAAAAATTCCTCTTGACAGAATCCGTCCGAACATGTATCAGCCACGTCGTAAATTTGACGAGACTGCACTTCAGGAACTGGCCGAGTCCATAAAAACAAGTGGCCTGCTGCAGCCTATAACCGTATGGAAGGATTCCGACCGGGATTATTACGAGATAATAGCCGGCGAACGCCGCACACGTGCGGCAAAACTTGCCGGGCTTAAGGAAATAGATGCCATAGTCCGCGAGAATCTTTCAGACGAGAAAAAACTTGAATTCGCTCTTATAGAGAATATTCAGCGTGAGGATCTCAATGCCATAGACACCGCGATGGCATATCAGCAGCTTATAAATCATTTCGGCATAAGTCAGGCGGAAATTTCAAGAACTGTTGGAAAATCGCGTGCTGCTGTTTCAAATACACTACGGCTGATGGAACTTGATGAAAATATAAGAAACGCAGTGCGGTCCGGACTTATAAGTGAGGGTCATGCCAGGGCACTGCTTTCCATACCTGACAAAGCCAGACGTCAGGAGGTTTTTCAGCGCATAGTCGCAGAAAATCTTTCCGTGCGCGAAGTTGAGGCCATAGCACAGAATTATCATTATGAACTTCCGCAGAATGCGCAGGTTCAGGACAATCCGCACCGGGGAAAAGCTCCGGAAATAATTAATATGCAGACTGTTCTTTCGCAGCATTTCGGGTCGAAGGTTGAGATACGTCCCGGCTCAAACGGCAAGAAAGGGAAAATAGTCATCAGTTATTACTCGCTCGATGATTTTGAGCGTATTACTTCCATTCTGCAGAAATAAAAGGAGGATTAAAATGAAAAAAATTATTCTGGCGTTTCTGACAGGTCTTGTTTTTCATTCAGTAGCTTCTGCCCAGGAGGGGAAGGGAGTTTTTGCCGCTTCTCCAACACCGGCTTATGTAGCCGCCGAGAACAATCTTTCAAAATTTTTTCTGTATGCTGACGGAGGATTTCACGCGGACTGGTATGTGGGATACAATAACTGCTGGACAATACAGCTTCCTCCCATAAATACATCCGGATATAAAAAAGCCTATCTTGGGGCCAAGCTGGGCCGGGCAAAGATAAAATCATGGCCTAATTCCTGGGACAGCACTCCCATACCGGGCAAAATACATATGGCCATAAACAATACATATTCCTTCAACTCCGAGCACTCATATGTGCTTGCCGATGCGAAGGATCTGCCTCTTGAGCCGCTTCCCGGAGACTATCTTGAAGGTGTTGATTCCGCACAGTGGTTCTGGACACCTGTGCCTATATCCAAGGTTTCAAGAACCGATAACAATTACATAGCCTTATGGTCTTCCGGCAAGGATTTTGTTACATCGTCCTCCGCGCCCATAGTGGCAGCTGCAATGAGTGATGACGGTATGGAAAATGTGTGGCTTACCCGCTCAATAAAGGGTGCGCCACCGTCAGGTGAAACGGCCCTGGAAACTCCTATTTCCGGGCTGAAGCCTGCCATAGCCATAAAACTTGTACCGCAGAATGACTTTAAAGTGGTCATAAAGGGCTTTTACGCCCAGGTAAGCGATGAACAGATAGATACATTTTTTACGGCTGTAGGTGAGGATGTGCGCGCAGCGTGGCTGGAAATATCATACGATAAATTTGACTGGCAGCGCGTGGGACGTTATTTCTTCCGTGCGCCATATTTCCGTTCCTTCAGCAGAGGTGAACTGTCAACGAGTATGTATTATATACGTGCCGCTGCTGTTGACTCACTGGAAAATATAGGCTATTCCAATGCCATAAAGATTCCTGCCATGAAGAAAGGCGAATAAAGCCTTACGGGGAAAAAAAACAATGAAAAAAATTGATATAGCGGTTGTGGGCGCCTCCGGAATGGTTGGAAGGGAACTTCTCGGCCTGCTTGAGGAAAGAAAGTTCCCTGCCGGTGAATTTTACCCTTTCAGTTCCGGCAGAAAGCCGGCACAGGCCGTTTTCAGAGGCCGGATATATAAATGTGAGGCGCCATCTCTTGAGGCGCTTAAAAAGGCAGGACTGGTTTTTTTTGTGTCTATGGACGAAGTTTCCGCGGAGTTCGCCAGGACTCTTGCGGAAGCCGGAGTGCGCTGTATAGACGATTCCTCTTATTACCGTCTTGCGGAAGATATCCCTCTGTGTATTCCGGAAGTTAATGGAGATGTTCTTTCCGCTGAAAGCAGGCTTGTAGCCGGGCCTAACTGTACCATAACCGGTGCGGCCGTATCACTTGCTGAAATACACCGGCGTTTCAATATAAAGCAGATAAGGATTGCCTCATACCAGGCAGTATGCGGCGCAGGCCGCGAGGCTCTCAGGCAGCTTGAGAATGAAACACAGGAATATGTAAAAACGCAGAAAATGCCTAAGGAAAAAGGTGTTTTCCCGCATCCAATGCTGTTCAATCTTTTTCCGCAGGTAGGCGGTTTTGATGAAGACGGATTCTGTTCCGAGGAGAGAAAGGTTGCTGCCGAGCTTAAAAAAATTCTTAAAGCGCCGGATATGAAGGTAAGTTCCGTCACGGTCCGTGTGCCTGTAATGCGGGGACATTCCCTTGGAATATGGGCTGTGACAGAAAAACCATGGAAAATCCAGGAACTGAAACAGGCTCTGCTTGCTACTCCCGGGCTTAAGTTCTTTCCGAAACCGGAAGATTATCCCACACCGCTTAAATATGGTACCAGAACGGACATTGTATATGCCGGCAGACTGCGTGCGGCTGAGACAGCTGAAAATGAATTTCAGCTGTGGACTGTTTCTGACAATCTTTACAAAGGCGCCGCCCTTAATTCCGTTCAGATAGCTGAATATCTGCTTGAACATAAAATGCTTTAATAAAATGCAAAAACAGGTTTTGTTATGAAACGGATATTTCAGATATTATTGTATAGCCTTGCCGGTTTTGTCATCCTGGCTTTGTTATTCCTGCTGGATGGCTTTTGCTATAAAAATAAAATTGTCAGCACTCCCGGTCCTGTTTTGCTTTCGGGAATAGCTATCTCTGTAATTGCAATAACTGTTTATGCTTTAACAAAAAAATATACTACAGAAAAAAAACGCAAACAAGCCCTGCTGGAAATAGCAGAGAAGGAGAAACTTTCATTCTCTGAAAAATTTGATGTCAATGATCCCATATTGAAGGAAGATGCAGCCGGTGAAAGTTCTGGGGAGAGTTTTCTTGATACAATGTTTATGCCGAGGTCATCTGTAGAAGCAGCATTGGCATCTTTTGATACAGCAGAACTTTTAGACAGGGCGAATGGGCTTGGCGTTAAATACAGCATGAAAGACACAAAGGCATACATAGGAAATGTGCTTGGGTTTGATTCTGAAGATATAAGTTTCCGTGTTTTTGACCGGCATATTGTTACAGGTGAGTATAGGGAAAAATACAGGCGGAAAGAGATGATAAAAAAAGTTTCTGCTGCAGTTATAAAGTTCAGGAACAAAGTTCTGCCGGAATTTTGGCTTTGCCCTGAAACACTGGCTATAAGACTTGCCGACAAGCTGACAGGAGCTGACATTGATTTTGATGAGGCTCCGGTTTTTTCTGAGAAGTACCGGCTTACCTCCACGGATGTTAAGGTTCATAAGGTTTTTACTTCGCCGGTTCTGGCCTGTTTTGAGAGACACACGGGGCTTACTGTTGAAAGCGACATGGATAAGCTTTATGTGTTTAATGAGAACATTGCTGAAACTCCGGAGCAGGTAAAAGATTTCTACTATGCTGTCAAGGATATTGCCTTTACCATGGAACGCTTCTCCGGAAAATAACAAAAAGTAGTTTTATAAAACCGCCCGGTATATTCTGCCGGACGGTTTTTTATATATATAGTATCTGTGTTCTGCTTTTACAGTGACATTAAGAAACCCGGCTTAAAAACCGGGTCTTATTAGTTATAACATGACAGAACGCTGCGGCCTGTCATGGCAGTATCTGGAAGAGGTCGGAAAAATCAGTTTTATTTCTTTTCTTCTTTGTCGTGTTCTTCTACGAATTTCTTGATTTCCTCAAAGCCCTCAATTATGAGGCGCGCTTTGGAGAGACCGAAGGCAAACTGATACTTGTCATTCTCGTTTCTTTTGAGAATAAGAACTGGCTGGCCTTTGTATTCGGTTTTTTCAATAATCATGACTTCCTCCATATATGCCGTCTGCCGCGAGGCTTCCGGGCTTATAGAAATATATTATCATAATATTAATGAAATAATCAAATATTTATATAAATAAAAATTCAATATATTGTACGGCCCTTAAAGGAAAAAATATATGTTATAATAATTAAGAAGATTTTCAGTTCAGCGGATTTGCGATGATTTCAGAGATTATATCAGCGATTTTTAAAACCAGAGGCGTAATTGGCGTCGATATAGGCGCATATTCCGTAAAACTGTCGAGAGTAAAACCATCCAAGGGCAGAATAAAAGCTGTAGAATGCGGCTCGTTTCCGCTTAATCTGTCCGGCAGCGAACCGCAGGATGAGAGAACTGAAAAAATTTCCGGCAGGCTGCGGGAATATATTGAGGAATCCGGCATAGGCTGCCGCAACGCGGTAATACTGCTGTCCGGCACTGATGTAAGAATATCCTATTCTCTTATTGACCGGATGCCGGCGGAAAATTTTGAGGCTGCCTGCAGAAAGGAGGCTGGCCGGCTGTTCTTTAACACGGATGATCTGTATATAGATTATGATGTGCTTGGAGAAATTTCTGATGACGGAGTACCCAGAACACGTGTTGTCTTTGCTGCTGCAAAGAAAGAAACCGTTCAGGAGAAAATAAATATTGCGGAGCAGGCAGGCCTTGAGCCGGTAATGGTTATCCCTGCTGTTTTCGCGTTTGAGAGAATGTGCCGTATCCTGAAAGGCAGAATAGAGGATAACCATCTTCTTGTTACGATGGGAAGAAAGCAGACGTCCATGTATCTTTTCGGGGCGGGCCGTGCTGAAGCAGTACGTAATGTTGCTGTTGGCTCGGATACGGCTGATGAGCGCATAAAAACACTGCTCAGGGTAAAACCGGAGGTTGCCGGTGAGATAAAGAAAAGGTATCCGTTACCTGTTTCTGAAGAAGAAAAACTTGCCGTGATTAACCGTTTCAGCAGGGAGGAAGCAGCGGCTGTTTCTGCGAAGAAAGAATATATGGAGGCCCTGCTGCAGGAAATAGACCCATTTGTTTATCTTTCCGATGTCAAGGTTTCCTCTGTATTTCTTACCGGCGGTCCGGCAGCTGATAAAGGCGCGGCAGCCTTCCTTGAGAAGAGACTTAAAATGCCTGTGTATCTGTTCCCTGCGCCGGAAAATCTGTCAGGCAAAAGCAGCAGGATTTTTGGGGACGGTCTTTATTCTCTTATGCCGGCTTCGGCCGCATCCCTGTCCTCTACCATATTTCCCGACCTTACAAGAATTGATATGCTTCCGGCAGGTTATGGCAGCAGTGCACGCCGGATAAGGTTTGTTTTCAGAACATTTTTTTATTCATGCCTTGCCGTGATGGCACTTGCTGTGCTGTTTCTGCATATTAAAGGAGCTGCTGCAAGAAGTGAAGCCATGGAAAAGCAGGAGACAGCTGCTGCCGCGGAAACCGCTGATAATCTGGCTCAGAATGCAATGCTGCAGAAGGAAGCTGATACTGTTTCTGCCTATGTGGAACAGGCGGAGGGGATAAAGAGGAACCGCGCGCTTTACTCCGGACTTACAAAATTCCTTGTTTCCTCGCTTCCTCCGGGAGTTATTGTTTCATCGCTTGTTGTCACTCCTGAAGATGAAGGACTTGCCGCGGAACTCAGGCTTTCCTCCAATACACCAGCTATTGTTTTGAAATGGACTGATGCTCTTGTCAGGGCCGAAGGTTTTGAGAAGGTTTCTGCCGGGACCGCAGCAAAAGCCGGGGACTCGGACAATGATTATATACTGCCGGTGAAATTCCTGTATAAAGGCGGTGCGAAATGATAAGACCACTGCTTTCAAAAGGACAGAAAATAAGATTCTGCCTGAGCCTGGCTGGCCTGGTATCGTTATTTTCGCTTTATTATATTTATCTTTTCAGACCAGCGCTGGAAAGTGCCACGAATCCGGATATAACCGTAGTGGAAACATCCGCTTCTTCAGAGGCGGCGGATTCGGAAGATAATGTTTACGCAGAACTGAAAGAAAAAGTCAGCCTTCTGAAAAAACAGAAGAAGAGCCTGGACAGTTATTTTATCCGCGAGAAAAATATTCCTCCGCTTACCAGGACACTGAGAAATCTCGCACAGAAGTACAATGTAAACCTGCGTGATTCTGTGAAGGTTTCCGGTTCGGAACAACAGGGACATTTTGTAAAAGCCGGGTGTACGCTTACAGCTGTGGGAAAAGTGGAAGATATAAGACAGTTCCTTAATGCACTTGCCGAAGAAGGCTGTCTTATTAAAAGTGCAGATATGGCTGTGACCGGGGAAAAGAAGGAAGGCACGGTTATGAAGCTTTCTGTTTCTTTCATATACTACCGTTATAATAAATAATGTAATATGAAAAAAACCTGTGGAAAACCGCTTGCTGCCCTGTCTCTGGTATTGCTGCAGGCGGTTTTTTCCTTATGCTGTGCATTTTCCGCTTATGCCCAGCCTATGGAAGATCCATTCGTGGGAAAGCCGGCTTACGGTGTGCCTGTTTCGGAAATAAAGGAAACGGGCATGGATGCCGGGGAAAAAGACAAAATAATCAGTAAAATACGCACGGACCTTTCATACCGCGGAAAAATTGCGGATAAAATGCTTGAAAGCGGCGTTGCCGGCACCGTGGTTAACCTTTCGGGCGCGCCTACATATTCCGAAGCGCGCGAGGTTGTCATACGCTGGATAACAGGAAACCCGGAAAAAGCGGCCACATACGCCATTATGCTTTCCGGCAGATCCGGGGAATCCGGTTCTTCTCCGGTACAGGGCGTACAGGGTCCCGGATTTGGTGAAGGTTACGGGGGGAAGGATTATGTAGTAAACGGGGACGGCAGCATAATAAGGACTGTTTATAAATATTCCCTTTCAGATACTTTCCTCAAAAGAATAAAGGCTCTTACAGCTGCCGCGTCCGACAGGTCTCTTTCAGCGGAAAATCTTGCCGATGCCAGCCGCAGGCTGTTTGAAGGAACTTCTCCCTATCAGGGTACGCTTAAAACGGATTTTGATGCTGTCGCGGGCATTGAGGCCTCAGCCGGAGGAAAGAGGCGGAAACGGGGCCTTTCCGGCAGTTATAGGCCTGCTGAATATTCGGGACAGTATGACAATATAAAAATAAACCGTGCTGCACTTGATAATGAGACCAGCCGTGCGGAGCAGCTTCTTTCCGCCATGCGCGGGAATGGAAAGGGACCTGAAGGCGCTGAACAGTATTATGCTTATGCCTGGAAGGCATACGGTAATTTCGCGGGTTATTCCTCTCCCCTGAAAAGCCGTAAGGTAATAACCGGTAAAGAGGCAGATAACCTTGAACAGCTGCGCACTGATCTGCGCAAGGCTCTTGCAGGGCTTTCGCTAAAACTTATGAGTCTTTATACGGAAGAGCTGTCCCGCTCTCTTGATGATACTGCAGCAGGATATGACGAGCTCCGCCGTGCCATGAGAAGGCTGATTGAGGAAATAGATGAAAAACTGGCTGAGGCCGGAGGATTGAACGATTCAGTGGAGATAACACGTATCCTTTCGGAGGCCCAGGCTGCCTTCTCCGCGCTTTATATGGCATATTCCGTATATAATACTGTTTTTGAGCTTGGAAAACAGGCGTCCGGTTTCGGTTTTTCCTGTCTTTATGACAAAATGATTTTCAGTCTTTTAAGCATAATGGCTCCTGAAAGCCCATATATCCGTGTAAGGAATGAGGCCAAAGGTGCCGTGTCCCGGCTTTCAGCCGTGCTGAAAAAAGCCGCCTCCGGCGATATTATGGAGGCGCTTGAGAAAGGCCGCGTTAACAATCTGCGCGCACTTTTGTACGAGGCGGAGGGTTACTCCATGTACAACCGGAAAGCGCAGTATTATATGTGGGGAATGCTGTTCCGTCCTTTTGAAGTGGAAATATCCGTAAGGAAAATAAATAACAAAGGACATGCTTTTTTCAGACCGTTATTTCCCTGGATGAATTATCATGCGGAAAAAATGTTCAGGATTGCCCCAGCTTCTTCCGTGGATAATAATATAACCGGAGAGCAGGTCCCCTGAATTAAAAATCCCGCTCTGAGACGGGATTTTTTATTTTCATTCCTCTATCATTTTCAGTGGCGCATATTTAAGCATGAATGTCTGCTGAACACCGCTGTCGAATTTTATTGTTATCTTGGCAAATTCACCGCTGCCCAGCGTTGAAACCACTGTACCGGTGCCCAGTGCCGGGTGATTGACCCGGTGCCCCTTGGCGCGGCTGCCTGCCTGCGGCTTCGCTGCATTGTGCAGCGGGGCGGGCCGTGTCCCGCCACTGGCTTCGCCGTTAAAACCGCCGGACCGTCCGGCGGATGGCGCGCTCCCGTAAGCGCGCCCGGCGGCGGAACTGCCTGTACGGCTTCCGTACCCATGGCTGCCGCCCCTGTATCCGTAACTGCCTCCGGCGTAACCGCGGCCTTCGTGGCCGCCCGCCGCATAACCGCCGCCGTATCCGTGCCCCTGTGGCACGGATTCAATCCCGCTTTCACCGAGAAAGCGGGACTCAAAATTGCTGTAAGTCTGCCCGAAAACCATTCTTTCGTCTGCCCATGTAAGGTAAAGCATTCTGCGTGCCCGCGTCATGCCCACATAGGCAAGGCGGCGTTCCTCTTCCATGTCTGCGTCACTGGAATTCTGCGAATTTATCGGGAAAAGGTTTTCCTCCATTCCCGTCAGAAAGACAATAGGAAATTCCAGTCCTTTCGCCAGATGTACTGTCATAAGCGTAGCCGCTTCCGCATCCGGATCAAGCTGGTCTATGCTGCTGGCAAGCATAACCTCTTCCAGATATTTTGGCAGTGTCGGCTGTTCGCCTTTCTGACGGCAGTTTTCCTCGAAATCCTTGATTGCATTAACAAGTTCCTGCAGGTTGCCAAGCCGGTTCTGTGCCTCCGCAGGGTCCTTTTCTGCCAGATCCTCTGTCATTTTCCAGTATCCGCTTTTCATCATAATCTGCTCAAACATATCAGACGGTGAGGATACAAAAAGATCTGTTTTTATTTCTTCAAAAATGGAGGTAAATGCCGTCATGCCTCTTTTGGCACTGGGGGTCAGGCCGGTTATTTTGTCTGCCTGCAGCAAAGCGTCATAAAGGCCAAGTCCTTCTGATTTCGCGTATTCCTGTAATTTTTCCACTGCAGTCTTGCCTATGCCCCGTGGCGGCAGGTTCATCACCCTTAAAAGGCTTACAGTGTCGGAAGGCATTACCATAAGTTTAAGGTAAGCGAGTGCATCCTTTACCTCTTTCCGGTCGTAGAACCGGACGGAGCCGATTATTTTATACGGTATGCGTGCGTTCCGGAAGGCTTCTTCAAAATTACGGCTCTGTGCGTTGGTACGGTAGAATACTGCAATGTCATTGTAGCTGAAGCCAAGTCCGCCGGTATATCGTTTTATCAGGCCGGCAACGCCTCTGGCCTCTTCCTTTTCATCCGGATATTCCAGGGCTTTTGGTGGCGCACCATCCTCTGCACTGGTCCATAAATCCTTTGGCTTGCGGTTTTTGTTGTGCTTTATTACCGCATTTGCTGCTTTAAGAATCAGCGAGGTGGAACGGTAATTCTGTTCCAGTATTACGGTTTTCGCGTCCTTAAAATCCTTCTCGAATTCCATTATGTTGCGTATGTCGGCTCCGCGCCAGCCGTATACGCTCTGGTCCGGGTCGCCGACAACGCATAAATTGCGGTGCTTCTCACAGAGCATTTTCACAAGCACATACTGGGCATGGTTTGTGTCCTGGTATTCATCGACAAGAATGTATTTGAATTTGTTCTGCAGCATCTGCCGCACTTCGGGGCAGTTTTTTATAAGCTCCGCAGTGCGTACTATGAGATCGCCGAAATCCAGTGCCCCGGCCTCTTTAAGTTTCTGCTGGTATTTAAGGTAAATTTCAGCAACGCGGTTCTGCATTCCCTCTTCTTTGGCTGCAGCGTGTATTGCGTAGCTTTCAGCATCAAGCAGATCATCTTTCGCACGGGAGATTATGTTCAGGAAAAGATTTATCTTGTTTTTTTCGCTTTCAAGGCCTAATTCCTGAAGACAGATCTGCAGAAGCTTTTTCTGGTCATCATCGTCGTAGATTACGAAATCCTTTGAAATGCCTATATGATGGCCGAACTGCCGCAGCAGTCTTGCCCCGAGGGCATGGAAAGTATGTATCCACATTCTGCCGTCATAAGGCACAAGATTGGCCACGCGGTTCTGCATTTCCTGTGCGGCCTTGTTTGTAAATGTAATGGCCAGAATATTTGATGCCGGCAGGCCGCTTGCTATAAGCAGGGCAATTTTTGATGTGAGGGTTTTTGTCTTTCCTGTTCCTGCCCCTGCGAGAATCAGTAGCGGTCCGCCGAAATACCGCACCGCTTCCATCTGCCTGGGGTTTAGGTTAAAGCTGCCTAAAATAGCCGTGTTTTCCGTGAAACCTTCGTAAATCATAATTTTCCTGCCGTTTTTTAAAAAGAAAAAGCCCAGTCTTGCCGGGCTTTCCCCATTCTGCCATATTCAGGACAGGGAAACACTGAAAAAAGTGTTTCCTGTATTTTTACACATTGAATTTGAAAAAACAGATGTCTCCGTCTTTTACTATATAGTCTTTGCCTTCAGAGCGTATGAGTCCTTTCTCACGCAGTGTTTTTTCGTCCTTGTACTTCATTATATCTTCGTAAGAGTACACATCGGCACGTATGAAACCGCGCTCAAAGTCACTGTGTATTTTGCCAGCCGCCTGCGGGGCTTTAAGTCCTTTCTGCAGATTCCAGGAGCGTACCTCGTCTTCAGAACCTGCGGTGAAGAAGGATATGAGGTTCAGAAGTTTTTTTCCGGCAAGAACCATTTTGTCAAGGCCGGAATATTCCTCACCCAGATCTTTCAGGAACATCGCTTTCTCATCTTCTGGCAGTTCGGCAATTTCTGATTCTATTTTAGCGGAAATCTCAACTAGTATGGCATCCCGTTTTTTTGCGAAGTCGCGCATTTTCTGCAGTTTTTCCATGTCGGGCTGCTCATTGGTGTTTGCCACGTAAAAGACCGGTTTTGTGGTAAGCAGATTAAAATCGTGTGTTTCTTCTTCCGTGAACCCGGCATCCCTCGCCGGACGTCCTTCATCAAGTATTTTCTTTATCGCTTCCAGTTTTTCCTGCTTTTCCCTGGCGTCCTTGTTTCCTGTGCGCGCGGCACCGGAATTTCTTTCCAGCATTTTATCCACAGACTCAAGGTCCGCAAGTATTAGTTCTGTTTCAATTACCTCAATGTCCCGTACCGGATCTATCTCTCCAAGCACATGAACAACATCCGGGTCATCGAAAACACGCACAACCTGTACAATGGCGTCAACTTCGCGTATGTTGGCGAGGAATTTATTGCCCAGACCTTCACCCCTGCTTGCCCCTTTTACAAGCCCCGCTATATCCACGAACTTGATATATGACGGAACTTTCTTCGGTGGCTTGAACAGGTCAAAAAGTCCGTCGAGCCTTTTGTCCGGTATCGGCACTACACCCACATTGGGGTCTATTGTTGTGAAAGGATAATTCGAAGATGCCGCACCGGCTTTTGTGAGTGCATTGAACAAAGTTGATTTTCCCACATTGGGGAGGCCTACTATTCCTATTTCCATTGCTTGAACCTTCTTGAAAAATACGGCCCCGAAGGGCCTTTATTAAATTATATCAATTGTGAAATTTATAATATAAGTCTTTACAACGCGGTCTGCCGCAACGGGCACGGTAAGACAACTCATATGTAAGCGCCGGAAAGTGCCGGCAAAATAAGAAATACAGCGTGGAGTTATATAAAGGGTTATCAGAAACTAAATGAAAAGCTCAAGCCATTCTTCCGGTTTTATTTTCCGGCCCTGCAGGTGCTGTTCAAATCTGTCACGGAGCTTCTGTTCCAGAACCCTGTGCCAGAAATAAATGCCAATTTTTGTATTTCTTCGGCTGAGACTTAATCCTGAGGCTAATATTTCAAAAATCAGTCCAGCTAACTCGCTATTCTGCTGATCTTCATTTCCTTTTGAGAAGTTATCCGTATCAATAAAATAAGTTTCAAAATCAGGTTTTAAATTTATTACAAAATTAGTAGCTTTTATATCGCTCAGGAAAAAGCCGTGCCTGTTTATCATAACAACTTTTTCTAAAATACTACGTATTATTTTCCCTCTGGGAATATCACTGTTGCGTCCTGTTCCATAACGTTCTGGCCTGAAAAGAAGATTTATCAGCGGAAATCCTGCTGCTTTTTGCATTAGATATCCTGTTGTTTTCCGGCTGCAGTCTGTAAGTATTTTTTCAGGCAAACATACTCCTGGAATGTCAGTTTTTATTTCACACAGTTCCTCTATTATTTTTTCTTTTACTTCAGGATGGAACAATATTTTTACGACTTTGTCCTTGTCAGCGGTGTTAAATATTACGCCTTCCGTTCCTCGGGCTATTTCTTCAAGAACAGGTAATGCCTGTCCATTGTCTTTTGTAAAAAATATTTTGTGTTTTATCTCAGTTGCGTAAACAAACGCAGAATTTATGCAGTTTGTCTTTTTTACAAGTTCCGGCATTTTACCAGGCTGGTCAATAACTGCCGGAGGCAGTATTCCCAGATATGTCCCGGAAATTTTCATGTTCTCAGTGCTTTCAGTTGTTCCGCACAATACAGGAAATATAATAATGTTCCATGGTATGACGATTTTCTGCCTGTATAAATTTGCCAGGGATGAATTATCTGTAAAAACATAGATAATGCTACTTTCAGAAAGCTCTTTTTCTGTTTTTTTTAATAAGATGTTTCTGTGGTTTATTTCTTTTGCCGCTGCGGATATCAGTTCTTTTTCAGGCAGTTTTTCCCTCGGTCTGTAGTAAAATCTATTTGAAATATCTTCCTTTTTGTCGCAGGAAAATGTTTCCCCGTCAGGGCAGACAATAAAACTTTCTGTTTTCAGGTCTGGAGGCAGTATTTTCCATAATGATATATCAGGATTACTGTTATCCTGCATGAAGTAAAAAGGAAATTTTAATATTTCAGGCAGGTATTCTCTGAGAGAATTTTCATTCATCAAAATACAACATGCAGTTATTACCCTGAAGCAGGCCTCGTCTCTAAGTCTTTCTGACAGTGCGGGTATAAGTTTAAACCTGTTTTCATTTGCTGTCTGCATAATTTTTTAATAAAAGTCTCTTTTAAAGAAAAGTATTGATACAATGTAATTACAAAGAATGCAAATATCACTTCGTCGTCCTGAACTTGTTTCAGGACCTCTTTAAGCCGCAGAGATGCTGAAATAAATTCAGCATGACGAAAATCAATAATCTTCTTATAAAGAGCGTAATAAAAATTCTGTGTATCCAAACTAAATGATGTATACTCAGAAAATATTATAAACAAAACAATTTGGTATATGCCAATAATTTTTTTCTGAAGTTCATGCACATTGGCCTGGGCTTTAAGAATAGTTGTTATGTCTGCTTTTTAAAATGCCAATGCTTTTTTGATTTTACTAGTCGTTTCCTGCCCTCTGGAAAACCTTCAGGTCAAATTCCGAAATAATGGAGAGCACATGGTCAAAAATATCGGACTGAACCTCTTCATAGTAAACCCAGCGCGTGTCCGAGCAGAAACAGTATATTTCAAGCGGCAGTCCTTCTGGTGTTGGGGCCAGCTGGCGTACCATGCAGGTGAACCTGTTTGAAATCTTTGGGTTTGCACGCAGATATTCCAGAATATAACGGCGGAAAGTCCCTATGTTTGTTATTCTTGTTATGTTGAACTCGTCAGCGTTCCTGTTTGCCTCTTCAAGCTCGCGCTGCTTGATGTCAAGATAATCCGTAAGCAGATGTATTTTTTTCATTTTCTCAATGTCTTCATTATTGAGAAAACGTATTGTCTTCATGTCTATGTTCAGGGCGCGCTTTATTCTTCTGCCACCTGATTCCGACATTTCCCGCCAGTTCGCGAAGGAATTGGATATGAAAGTGTTGGCAGGAATATTCACTACGGTATTGTCCCAGTTGCGTACCCGCACGGTGGTAAGGAGAATGTCCGTTATTTCGCCGTCGGCATTCTGCCCCGGCATAACAATCCAGTCGCCTACACGTACCAGATCATTTAAAACAAGCTGAAAACCGGAAACAAGACCAAGAATTGAACTCTGGAAAATAAGCAGAATTACCGCGGAAAGGGCGGTAAGACCACCGATGAGATAAGCCGGATCCTTGTTCAGAATGGCCGAAAGCGCAAGTATGCCTGTTATTATCCAGATAATTATCTTCAGCGCCTGTGAAAGCCCCTTTACCGGCAGATGAATATTTCTTTCGAATCTGGCAGAAATAACACTAACCGTACTTGAAAGTGTTATGCACAGCGTTATCAGTGCGAAGGCCCACAGAATTCTTGATATAAGGGAATTCAACAGCGGATGTATAAGCCTAAGCCCCTGCAGTATTACAGGTGCGGAGGCAGCTATGAACATACACATCAGCGTGAAATAAAAAGAACGGAAGAAATGAAATTTTTCCAGCAGGCCTACCCATGGGCTTGTTACAAATCTTTCAAGTTTCACGGTAAGCTCGTGCAGTTTCTTTGAAAGATAACGGCAAAGAAAAATTACCGATATGAAAAACAGAATCACAAGGGTATACTGAAGCCACACATGAAATGAAAGAAAAAAATCAAACATAATTTAAATAAATTATATTATTTTACCGCCGTAAAGTGCTAAAATTGAATATATGGCGGCGGGTTTTCGCTTTTGCCCTTTTGTGGTGAATTTTTATTAATGTCCGCTGCCGGGAGAATATTATGGCAGACACAGAAAACAGCTGCAACAGTAAAGTAACGGCGCCGGTTTCCTTTTTTGCGGAAGCACTCAGATATATATGCGGAAAAATGACTCCCGCTGATCTTGCCGTGCTGTTCAATGCGCTGTTTCATGAAGTGAAGGATAAGGACGCCACCGGTTCAGATATTCCTTTCACCGCTGTTGACCCTTTCACTTTCATAGCCTGCCTGAATGCCGGAAGCGACGAGGACCGCCGTCATGCCTGTGAAACAGTGCGCCGCCGCTTTGAATTAAACGCCGAAGTGCCGCGCCGCTTCGATCTTCTGCCGTTTTTTAACCCGTTTAAAAGCCGTTTCATACCGTATTCATATAACGGTGCACCGGAAGCCATAGAGAAAATATGGAAATTCGCAAAGGAGCTTTCCTCTGGTGGCGAAATAGTGCCGGAATCATTTGACGCTGTATGTTCGCTTACTTATGCCGGCGTTATAAAGACAAGCCAGATACTTTATGTATGTTTTCCGGAAAAATATTTCCTCATGGACAGGAAAACCTGCCGTTTCATAGGCTTTGAGCGCGAGGATAATTATGCAAATTTCCTTAAGTTCCAGGCCGCAGTCAGGGAATACTGCCCCGGCGTAACCCCAGAGGAATTTCTGCAGGGAGTTAACGAAGGAACCATGGCCAAAATAACCGGCCCGGGCAGTGCTTCTGCGGAAGGTTCCGGTAGTGATTCCGCTGCCAGTGCGGCAGCCGGTCATGAATCTGCCGCCAGGGCTGCCCTGCAGGCCATGGAGGAAGCCGGGCCGCGCTTCCCTCTGAACCAGATACTTTACGGCCCCGCAGGAACCGGCAAAACATATTCGGCCATAGTGCGCGCCATGGAAATAGTTGACGACCGCTCATACGGCAATCTCACCCCGGAACGGTACCGCCTGCTCAAAAAACGCTTTGACCAGCTGCGCCGCGCAGGCCGCATTGAAATGGTTACATTCCACAGCAATTATTCCTACGAGGAATTTGTTGAAGGAATAAAGCCCAATACCGAAAACCGGGATATGCTCACCTATACCAAGGAGAACGGCATATTCAAAATGCTGGTAAATGTTGCAAAGGCCGAGCAGCTCAAAACCTCCGGCGGCGGCAAAATAGATTTTTCCACAACAAGGGTGTTCAAACTGTCGCTGCGCAATACAAACAACCCGGAAGACGGCGATATTTACGAATACTGCATTCAGAACGATGTTATAGCCATGGGTTATGGCGAGACCGTGGACCTTGCCTGTGTGGTAAGCCACGGCGACATACAGAAAATAATAGAAAACGGCTCTGTGTTCAAGGAAAAACGCTTCACCGGCAAGGCCATAGAGATTTTCAAGCTGCTCATGCGTGAAGGCGACATAGTGCTTATTTCCAACGGCAATGAGAATGTGCGCGCCATAGCCCAGATAACCGGCGATTATGAGTTCAATGACGGCACCGTGCTTAATTACTGCCATTTCCGCCCCGTGCGCTGGCTGTACCGCGGCGGGAACATTCCCGTTGAAAAGCTGCTCATAACAAACAAGCTGCCGCGCCAGCCAATTTATTCCTTCTGCAATCTGCGCAAAGAGGGTTTTGCCGATTACAATGAAAACATAAACACGCAGTACCTGGGCCAGCTGCTTGGCGGCCTGCCCGCCGCCCGCGTAAAAAACTATGTGCTTATAATAGATGAAATAAACCGCGGCGACATAGCGAAGATTTTCGGTGAGCTTACAACGCTGATTGATGACGACAAACGCCTTGGCGCGGATAATGAGCTTACAGTAAAGCTGCCGTACACAAAGGAACTTTTCGGCATACCGAAGAACCTTTACATAATAGGAACCATGAGCGTGGCGGACAGGCAGACCCACCCCGTGGATTTTACGCTGCGCCGCCGTTTCAGCTTTATAAACCTGCCCCCGCGCGAAGACCTTGTGCCGGAGGAAATACGCGATATATATGTTCTTGTGAACAAGAGAATAAATGCGCTTCTGGGCGGGGATTACCTTATAGGCCACGGCTATTTCATGAACCGCAGCCGCTCTGTTGAAGACGTGTGGTTTACTTCCGTAGTGCCGCTCATAGGCGAATACTGCCGTGGCCGCTGGAATCTGCTGCAGGAAATTCTCGGCCCGGCCCAGAGCGAAAGCCAGGCTAAGGCCGCAGGGAAGTATTCCGCATTCATAAAAGAATATACAACAGAGGAATTAAGCCTTCAGGGCGAGGGCGGCTTCTGCTATGGTTTTGCCGAGCAGGACGAATGTGATTTCAAAGCCGCCCTTGAGAACCTTAAAAAAGGAACAAGAGGAAAGAAATAAAAAGCGCTGCGGTGGCAGGGGGAAAATAATAAGTTTCCTCCGGTAAAACCCTGAACCGCTTGCGGCAAAAACAGCTTTGTCTAATACTACTGGACAATTTTACTAGATAATGCAAAATTGTCCAGTAGGATTTTCAGTTAGGGTTCTGATTATGGCCCGAAAAAGCATATAAATTCGTAATCCGGGGCGTTTTTCATCATGGCTTCAAGGCGTGCGGAAAGACGGCGGTAAAAGTCTATCGCTAACGAAGTGTGCTGCTTTATTTTCTCTTGTTTTTCGTTAGCAGTTTTTCTTTCATTTTGATAATAAAAATAAGTTTTCAGGCTATCCAAAGCAGGATTGTCAAAATCATTTTCAAGCATATCGGCATATAATCTCATATCCGCAATCATTTTCCGCATTGTATAATATGAATACAAATTAAATTCCAGGTACGGATAAAATCCTTTTGAATTCTCCATACGCATTTCGCCGTAATCATAATCTTCGTCAAAGTATTTTTCAAGAAAATAAGTCAGATAACAGTTAATATCAATGTCATCTATATTTATCAGATCTTTGTAAATTTCATATTTGCCTAAAGGCGGATATTCATGCTTGCCTTTTCTGTTGATAGGGTATATATCAAAATATCCGCCCATCATTTTGCCTTCATAAATTATAACCTGTTCTAAATTTAGTGAGGCATTTATATATTCCATGGCAGGAATTTTAATACATGAATTGCCAGGTTTGGAATTATTTTTATTCAAGGACAGAACAAATTCTGTGTGAAAATATTTAGGCACGCAGGAAACAGCCGCATGAAACTTTTGCTTTATTCTGTCCTTGCTCAAATAAAATCCATATACAACAGTTTCTGTTGTGAAATAATAGGAATGTTCTTCGCTTGTGCGTTCTGAAACCTTGCCTGTCAGCGAGCATCCTTTTATTGTCCTGAAAAACATTTCAGAATTGAAATTGCTGCTGTTTATTCCGTCTTTTATGCCATGCGGAATCTGATTTGAGGCCATAAGCAGCTTTCCTTCGCCTTTGGATAAGATTTCAAGCGTGGAGCTGTCCTCAAAAGTAAATATCACAGGCTCATTAAGAATGGCTCTTAATGGCAGCATTGTTGTTTTTTTGCATTGCTTATGTTCTACAATTTTTACAAAGTTTTCGTCATATTCCCAGTCTTCTAAATTTGCTGCCGCGCCTATGGCCCTTAATGAGATTATCTTTTTGCCGATTACATTGAATTTCCTCAATGCGGCCTCTATTGCCGCAACATTGCGGCACTCCGTTGGCTTCCACTTATGTATATCAAACCGTTCCATATTTTCTTTCCTTTATGACATTCTATATGAATAAAAAGGAAACTTCACGGAAAAAAAGTTGCGATGTTAAAAAAACGCTCCAAACCAGCATTGGCGTTAGCCGTGTTTTTCTCCAAATATGCACTGGAATAAATTATTCAAATTAAAATACTTGTCAAAATAAATTGAATTGATTATAATAAGTATTAAGGAGGTCTTTCCGATGCGTTTTTCTGAAACTGAAACTGTTGAATTGAAATCAGAGTATACAGAAGAAATAAAAAAGGAAATTATCGCATTCGCCAACACCCGTGGCGGGAAAATATACATTGGCATTGAAGATAACGGTAATGTATGCGGCATTCCGGATTCCGATTTTACCATTCAGCAGGTTTCAAACGCGGCAAGGGACAGCATAAGGCCTGATATTACAATGTCCCTGCGTTATAATATTATAACTGCGGATAAAAAACAGATTATTGAAATTGAAGTGCAGTGCGGTACGCATCGGCCTTATTATCTTGCCGCAAAAGGACTTCGCCCGGAAGGCGTATTTGTTCGTCAGGGAACTTCTGCCGTGCCTGCCTCCGATACGGCAATAAGACAGATGATAAAGGAAACAGACGGCGATAATTACGAGGATATGCGTTCCCTGAATCAGAATCTTACTTTTGTCAAGGCAAAAAAGGAATTTGAACTGCGTGGCCTTAAGCTGGGGCAGCCGCAGATGAAATCCCTCGGCATTATTGATGGCGACGGTCTTTATTCAAACCTTGCCCTTCTTCTGTCAGACCAGTGTCCGCATATTATAAAGGCTGCTACTTTCAGCGGTACAGACATGGAAAGTTTCCATGACCGTGCGGAATTTGGCGGTTCCCTGCTTCAGCAGCTTGAAGATGCGTACGCCTATATGAATTTAAGGAACAGCAATTCCGCCGCATTTGACGGGCTTTTGAGGATTGACCGCAAATCATATCCAGACACGGCTCTAAGGGAAGCGCTGCTTAATGCCGTGGTTCACCGCGATTATTCCATTTCAGCCGGAACGCTCCTTGGCATTTATTCAGACAGAATGGAGATTGTCTCGGTAGGCGGTCTTGCTGGCGGGCTATCCTATGAAGATATAATGCTTGGCGTTTCCTGCAGCCGTAATGAGAAACTTGCCGGTGTTTTCTACCGTCTGCGGCTTATAGAATCCTGCGGCATAGGCATAGGCAGGATAATGGGTGCTTACAGGAATCACAAGGCAAAGCCTATAATACAGGTTTCACCGGGGGCGTTCAAAATCACCCTGCCGGATATGAATTTCAGTTCTCCTGAAAATTCCGTATGTGCGGACAATGCCCCAGAATATGATGTGAAGATAAAAACGAAAGAGCAGGTTCTGCTGGAATTGTTCAGGAGGAAAACTGTCCTGACAAGGGCTGAAATTGAGGAATATCTCGGCTTTTCCGCCTCAACTGCAGTACGTCTGCTGAACAGTCTGCTGCAGAAAGGACTTATAAAAAGCAAAGGAAACGGAAAAAATAAAAAGTATATCTGCAGTTTCAATGAGCAATTAGCAATGAGCAATTAGCAATTGTGAAAATTCCCTGTCTTAAAATCGTCCATTGCTACTGGACAATTTTATTGAATAGTGCAAAATTGTCCAGTAGGGAAACTTTCCTAAAGTTAGATAGCCTGATTTTCCGTATTTTATTTAGGGGCACATACTCTATAGAAAACAGATAAATTTTATAATATAGCAATTTTATTATAATATTTGTGCATTCAATAATATTCAGGAATTTCATCATGGCCGTTAAGAAATCTCAACTTTATAGTTCATTGTGGGCAAGCTGCGACAAGCTTCGCGGAGGAATGGAGCCCAGCCAGTATAAAGATTATATACTTACGCTTTTGTTCGTAAAATATGTGTCTGACAAATTCAAAGACGATCCTTACGGCGCTATCTGTATTCCGGATGGTGCCGGCTTTGAAGATCTTGTCGCACTGAAAGGTGATAAAAACATTGGCGAGAAAACAGATATTATCATAGCCAAACTGGCTGAGGCCAATGGTCTTTCAGGTATTATAGATAACGCACATTTCAATGATGAATCAAAGATAGGCAGAGGCGATGAAATGGTTGACAAGCTCACCGGCCTAATTGCCATATTTCAGAAACCGGAGCTTGATTTTTCAGGCAACAGAGCTGACAATGATGACCTGATAGGCGATGCCTATGAATTTCTTATGCGGAAATTTGCCTCAACAAGCGGCAAAAGCAAAGGAGAGTTTTACACGCCTGCCGAAGTTTCAAGAATACTTGCAAAAGTGGTGGGTATTTCCGGCTGCAGAGACCGTAATGCGACTGTGTACGACCCAGCCTGCGGTTCAGGCTCACTGCTGATACGTGCCGCTAATGAAGCACCGTTTGACCTTGCAGTGTACGGTCAGGAGAAAATCACATCTACGGCAGGCCTTGCGAAAATGAATCTTGTGCTGCACAACAGGGCAAGCGGTGAAATATTCTCAGACAGCACATTCTCCAATCCTGCATACAGGGAGGACGGCGATGACACAAAACTGCGCAAGTTTGATTACATAGTGGCAAATCCTCCTTTTTCCAATAAAACATGGATGGACGGCCTGAAAGGCTTTGGTCGTTTTGACGGCTATGATGCAATGCCGCCGGAAAAGAATGGCGATTATGCATGGCTGCTGCATATAATAAAATCAATGAAGAACAATACCGGCAAGGCGGCGGTTATTCTTCCTCATGGCGTTTTATTCCGTGGCAATGCGGAAGAGTCAATACGCAAAAACATCATTGACAGGCATTTGATAAAAGGCATAATCGGCCTGCCGCCCAACTTGTTTTACGGAACAGGAATACCTGCCTGTATTTTAATCCTTGATAAAGAAAACACAGAAAGCCGCACAGGCATTTTTATCATAGATGCAAGCCGGGGTTTTGCCAAAGACGGAGATAAAAACAGGCTGCGCGAACAGGATATTTACAAAATAGTAACAGTTTTCAATTCAATGACTGAGCTGCCGGGCTTCAGCAGATTTGTGCCTTTTGAGGAAATAATCAAAAAGAACGGCTATAACCTTAATATACCCCGCTACATTGAATCAAATGAAAAAGAAGATTCTCAGAACATGGCGGCGCATCTTTATGGCGGGATTCCGGCAGAAGACATTGACAATATTCAGAATTTCAGCAAAATTTTTCCTGATTTGAAGAAGCGGCTTTTTGCCGAAAAATCAAAAGGTTTTTATACACTTTTAATTGATAAGGCTGAAGTGCATAAGACAGTCTGCGAAAGCAAGGAATTTATTAAATACAGTATGGAAGTGCAAGGCATTTTTAAAAAATGGAAAAATTTTGCGGACACCTGCCTTTTGAATCTTAAAAACACGGATTCCGGCAAAGAAATAATTAAAAAACTTTCGCAGGAAATTATCTCCAAATTCAATGATCTTGATCTTATAGACAAATACGATGTTTATCAGGTGCTGCTTGCTTACTGGAATGAGACAATGAATGATGATGTACTGCTTATAATCCAGGACGAAAACGGTTTTGGTCTTGCCAAAGCCGCAGATGACATAAAAGAGGAAGCAAAGCAGGGCGGCAAGGCAAAGAAAAAAGTCTCAAGGGAAAAAATCATCGGCTGGGAAGGCCGCCTTATTCCAAAACAGATTATGCTTGATTCTTTCTTCATAAAAGAGCAGAAAGAAATTCAGTCAGAGGAAGATTCCCTTAACATTGCAGAAAGCAGTTTTGAAGAATTTATTGAGAATAATTCCGGTGAAGAAGGCCTGCTTGCGGAATATATCGGAGATGATGAAAAAATTGATTCCAGAAAAATTTCTGCAAGATTAAAAATTCTTGCCAAATCAGACAAAAAAACAGAGGAATATAAAATTCTTAATAAATTTGCCGAATATGAAAGCACAATAAAAACAAAAAGGAAAAAGATTGCGGCACTTAAAGCAGCCCTTGATGAAAAATGCCGTGCGCGTTATTCGCTGCTTTCCGGAGATGAAATAAAAGAACTGCTTATTAACCGAAAGTGGTACAAAGCCATAGAAACCGGAATACAGAACCTATGCACGGCAGCGGCTAACAATATTACAAAACGCATAGCGGAATTGCAGGAACGCTACGAAAAAACCATGCCTGAACTTAATGCGGAGCTTGCACAAATGGAACAGAAAGTTGCCAAAGACCTGGAACAGATGGGCTTCCCGGTTTAGCTTGTAATTATTGTAATTTCTTTATTGTAAAACCCCATTTCCCAATATATAATATAAATATGCCCATAGATCAGAATTTTAAAAATAGAAAGTTGGAAAGGCCGCTTGCCATAGGCCAGGATATATTCTCAAATATGTCTGGAGCTTATTATGTTGATAAGACATTGTTAGCTAAAGCTATGTTGGATAACCGTGCAGGCACTATCCTGTTCACCCGTCCGCGCCGTTTTGGCAAGACTTTGAACATGACAATGCTTCAGACATTTTTTGAAATTCCGATAGATGGCAAGGACACATCGCACTATTTCAAAGATCTGGCGATATGGCAGCAAGGCGAAAAATACAGGGCAGAGCAGGGCAAATATCCTGTTGTAATGATTTCTTTCAAAGGGGTTAAAGAAAAGAGTTTTGAGGAAAACATAAAGGACATTAAAGCTCTTATAAGCGAAGAATATTTAAGACATGACTATTTAAGGCACAGCAAAAAAATATTAGCGGCAGACAAGACTTTTTTTAGCAGGGTGGCAGACGGAAAATCGGACGAATCAGATTTGCGTCGTTCATTGTCTATGCTTTCTAAGCTGCTTTGCCAACATCATGGACACAAAACCATAGTCTTAATAGACGAATATGACAAGCCATTGCAGACAGGGTGGGAAAGCTGCGACAATAAGTTCTACGGTAAAATGGTTGACTTTATGCGGGCATTGCTTGTGAATGTCTTTAAGACAAACCCTTATTTATACAAAGGCATATTGACAGGCGTTACGAGAATTTCAAAGGAAAGCATTTTCAGCGGACTGAATAACCTTGCCGTTGACACGATATTTGATAAACAGTTCAGCCAGTATTTCGGAATTACAGAAAGTGAACTTAAAGAGATGCTGGCTTTCTACGGCATACCCGAAAAATTTGACGAAATGAAAGAATGGTATGACGGCTATGATTTTGGAGGAACGGAAATTTATAATCCTTGGTCCGTCATACAGTACATAAATAAAGATTGTGTCCCTATGGCTTATTGGGCAAACACTTCCGACAACAAACTTGCCGCTGAAAGCCTTATTTATGCCGGAAAAGACAATATAAGACTGCTGGAAAATTTGCTTTGCGGAGGCAGTGTTGACAAGACTGTTGACACAAACATTGTTTTCCCTGACATATATGACAACGAGGATGCCATATTTGGGCTGCTTTTGCAAAGCGGATACTTGAAAAACACTGCGAAAATCCAGTCGTCAGGCAGAACCTGCACACTGAAAATACCCAACCTGGAAATAATGGAAGTGTTCGCAAGGGAAATTTTAAAACGTTGCGTACAGGATAAAAATGCCCTCAGTTCCGGCAAACAGCTTATAGATGCCATAATGACCGGCGATACGGAAAAAATGCAGTTGCTCATGCAGGATTATATGCTGCGTTCTTGCAGTTATCTTGATTTTGAGGAAGAAAAAGACTACCAGAATTTTATGCTGGGAATATTTGCGTTCGCTTCCGCAGGGTACACGGTAAAAAGCAACCGCGAAGCCGGATTAGGGCGGCATGACATAATTCTATATCCGAAAAAGAAATCCTTGCCGGGCATAATATTTGAATTAAAGCATTTCAAGGGCAAAGTATCGGAAACAGATAAGCCATCAAAACTAATAGGCTCATTAAAACGCTCCGCAAAAGCGGCACTGCGGCAGATAGACAGAATGAGATATGCTGAGGAAATGAAAGGCCTTACTGATGCCGGAATAATAAAATACGGTGCGGCGTTTTACGGCAAAGTTATGCATGTGGAAAGCATACCCCCAGCTTCTTTGAAGTGAGGCGATTTCCGCAAGGGTGGGGGAATATAAAATAAAAAATGAAACATACAGAAACCGGCATGATTCCTGACGACTGGAGGGTAATAAATTTAGGCGAAGTCGGCACAGTCAAAATGTGTAAAAGAGTAATGAAAGAACAAACATCAGAGTATGGTGAAATTCCTTTTTATAAAATAGGAACTTTTGGTAAATCTCCAGATGCTTTTATTTCAAAAAAATTATATACATATCTCAAAGAAAATTACTCTTTTCCCAAAAAGGGAGACGCCCTTATTTCTGCTGCTGGAACAATCGGAAGAACTGTAATTTACGATGGCAAAGATGCTTTTTTTCAAGATTCAAATATTGTTTGGCTTGATAATGATGAGAGTGTAATATCTAACAAATATCTTTATTATTTGTATCAAATCGTTCAGTGGAAAACAGAAAATGGCGGGGTAGTTTCAAGGTTGTATAATGGTATATTTAATTCAACAAAAGTTCCTCTTCCCCCAACAATGGAGGAACAGCAAAAAATCGCAAAAGTTCTTGGAAACATTGACAATACAATTAATGCTCTTGAAAAACTGATTGAAAAGAAAAAGAACATAAAACAAGCCGCAATGCAGCACCTGCTTACAGGTAAAAAACGTCTTCCCGGCTTTGCAAAATCAGCCGCTTTAAAACAAACCCCAATAGGGCAAATTCCTGATGACTGGGAAATAATCAATATAAGTAAAAATTGTATTATAAAAGCAAGAATTGGATGGCAAGGACTTAAATCAGACGAATATCTTGATAGCGGTAATTATATTCTGATTACTGGAACAGATTTTGAAAATGGTTTTATAAATTGGAAATCATGCAGTTATGTTTCAGAATGGCGTTTTAAACAAGATAAAAATATTCAAATAAAAAAAGGCGATGTCCTTATAACTAAAGATGGAACAATAGGTAAAGTAGCATTTCTAAATGAAGTACCGATGCAGGGCACATTAAACAGTGGTATTTTTGTTGTTAGACCAAAAGATTTGAAAAAAATAAATGCTGTTTTTTTATCAATTATTTTTAAATCATTTTGGTTTGCTAATTTTTTAGAGCAAATTACTTCTGGTTCTACAATTGTGCATTTATATCAAAAAGACTTTGTAAAATTTAATTTCCCTGTTCCATGTATCAAAGAACAAACCGCAATAGCCGAAGTTCTTTCCGATATGGATTCCGAAATATCAGCATTGGAGCAAAAATTATCAAAATACAAAAACCTTAAAGCCGCCATGGCAAGCCAATTGCTAACTGGCAGGATTAGGTTAAAATAATATATTTTAATTAGTTGTGTTTATAAATTTTGGAGTATAAATAATATGGAAGATATTGTAAAACAAATTTCAAAGGAAAAATTTAATTCTTATGTTGCATTAACAATACAGCCAGAAGCCCATTTTTTTTGTGAAGAGATATATTGGGTTGCAAATAAATCGGAAACTATTTTAGGAACAGTTCTTTTTGATAAGAGTGATAATGATTTTAGTGCAGTTCTTTTGGGATGCGATGAAAGGAAACAGTTTAGATGTTTTGAGCATGAAGTAGGTTTTAATACTCCCCAAGATGCTTTATTGTGGCTTAGAATCAAAATTGAACAACAAACACATAAAGGGCATTTTTATTATCCACAAGGTGATCATATTAAAGAACAAAATCTTGATTTGTTTAAAGATGTGGTTCCTGAAGATAAACAACACCCATATTATAAATTGCTAAAATACAATAAAGTGTGGGCAAGTGCAAAAAAATATATTAGTAATATAATGTGTAGTTATAGTGATATTGATGGAAATTTTGTTGAGCAATTTCAATCAGAGGGTTTTGAGCAACGATTGTGGGAATTATATCTTTTTATGTGTTTCAAAGAAGAAAAATTAAAAGTTGATAGAAATTATCAGCATCCCGATTTTATTGTCATGTCTGGTGAAAATATTATTGGAATAGAAGCAGTTACAGTGTCTAGAAAAACAAAAATATCGGCATATCAAAATTTATTTAATCCAAGTGGTAGTAAATCTTTTCCTGTTTTAACGGATAAGATCCTTCATAATGATATGCCGATAATGTGGGGAAGTTCGCTATATACAAAATTAACTCATACTGTAAAAAAAGAGCCTAAAAACCCAACAAATAATGAGAGAATACATTATTGGGAACTTCCATATTTAAGAGGTAAACCGTTCATTATTGCTATACAAGATTTCCACGATGATTTTTCAATGACATGGAGTTTTAATAGCTTGATAGAATGTCTTTATGGTTATAAATCGTTCTCATATTATGAAAATAATCAATTAAAAAATAAATTGCAAAAAATTGATAAATTTTTAAAAAAAACTGGGATAAGCATCCCTGCAGGTTTCTTTTGTAGCCCTGATGCAAATAATATTAGTGCAGTAATTGCCTCTCCATTAGGAACCTTGTCAAAATTTAATAGAATGGGAAAACAAGCTGGATTTGATAGTTCTAACACAACAATGATGAGGTTTGGGTTATGCCATAACAAAGAATCAAATCTTCCAGTTTCTTTTAAATATAATGTAGGAGATGATAACACACATAAAGAAACTTGGACAGAAGGACTTTCTATATTTCATAATCCTAATGCTACTTATCCAGTCCCTGCTCATTTATTTCCAAATGCAGCACACCACTATTTAAAAAATGAGCAAATTGTAAGTAGTGTTCCAAATTTTATGCCTTACAACTCATATACTTTGAATGTTATAGGAGAATAATATATGGCAAAAGACATTTTAGGCAAAGAAGAAAATCAATATTTTAGCGGACAGAATATTATTCTATATAGATCCGCCATAGCACAGATTAAAAAAGGCAATACTCATCTGAGACCTCTATTTGAAGCATTTATCAATGCTTGGGAATCATTTTCAGCCAATACTCAAAACAAAAAAATACTAATTAGAATTTGTTTGTTTAGTGATGGGCTTCTTCCAGATGTTCAACCTCACTATCGTTTTAATAAAATAATTGTTGAAGACAATGGGACAGGTTTCAATCAAACGAATTATGAACGTTTTGAGCGATTAAATGATAATACAAAAGGAAACAAAAATAAAGGAACAGGCAGAATTCAATATCTGCATTACTTTGATAAAACAGATTTTGAAAGTTACTAT
>Ga0310690_10001245_pt1 | contig 46422 bp, 69 predicted proteins | sample AusTroGonzalo_MG_2_FD_207661 | JGI IMG/M metagenome (GOLD analysis project Ga0310690, IMG submission 207661) | Bovine rumen microbial communities from tropical cattle in Woodstock, Queensland, Australia - Gonzalo_04 (v2) (version 2) | ecosystem: Host-associated > Mammals > Digestive system >... | reverse complement strand
TACTTTTTTTGTGAAAAAATCGAAAAAATAATGAAAAAAAAGTTTGGAGATTAAAAATAATTGCTTACCTTTGTATCGGGTTAAGGAAACAACCCGACGGACCGGGCCGGTTCCCGGAACAAAAAACAACAGTTATGGCAACGCTCAAATACACCACCCGCGAAATCAACGGCAATTACAAAATCAAGGTTAATGGCCTTTTCGATGGCAAGAAGGTTAACACGCTTGTTGGTGTTTCCGGCCTTGTTAGGATGGTCAACGATATTGAACTTACGAACCGGCTTTTGGACCGCGCTTTTGCGTGTATGGACGATGTTTGCGTCTGCAAACTCCGCCGGGGTATCAAGATTTCTTTCTACGTCGCTTAACACTTTTCAATTATGGCACAAAGAATTTTTCGCGTTATTTCTGTCATTGGTAGAAAACGCACCGTGGTTTTCGAAACCGCGCCCGTGGAACTTAACACGATTGAGGAAAGACAAGCATTTTCCGAAGCATTACGGGCGGAAGATAAATACCGTCTTTCCTTATATAATAGTGGTTGTTCTGTGACGTGGGATGATAAATATTTCCATCCGGACACGAAGGAATACGAACGTGTTGAACGGATTAGTTTAGTAAAGTAAAACCCGGCCCGGGTCCATCCCGGGCCATAAAACAAACAGATATGAACCGCGCACGTTTTCAGTTATTGGCGACCGCCGCAATGATGATGGTTGCCGCAAGCGATAAAAAGTTGTTCGACACGGGGCCGTCCAAAGTGTACGCCAAGCCAATAACCAAATCGGACTTGCCACGATGGGACGTTAACGGCGAAATCATTTACGCCAAGGACGAAAAGACGGCCACGAAATACGCCAAGAAACGCGGTTTGTGGCGTCCCGGAACGATTGTTAAACCCATTAAATAAACAAATATGGCAAAGATTCCAAAGATTAAACCGCCACGCGAAGCGTGTAAACGTTGTTTCGAATGGGTGGATGATAAGACGTGCGACCAAAACGATTTTCCGCATTGCACACAAAGTAACGATTTTTACGTTCGCGCTTTTATGGCGGGGCGTATAGACTTTTGTCCAAGATTTAACGAGTGGTAATTATGGCAAAGCAAACTAAACGTAGCAAGATGGACGAATACAAGGCCATAATGGAAAAGTATGGCCACGGGCCGGAAGAATGGCGTGTGTTGTCCTTTGTGTTCGAAAATGAGGGAAAACCCGAACATTTCCATATCCGTCTATTAATGGCTATGCCGGGGCCGAAATACTGGTTATTTGATTGTTTCGATAAGACGGCCAATGTAGTGGTCCCCAACGATGAACAGAACGCCAAACAAATCCAAGAAATCGCGGAACTGTGTGGCGGACATAAGACAACACCAAATTTGCGATGATATGGAAACGTTGAAAAAGGAAATTCCGACAGTAATAGAACGACGGTTCGAAAGGCCCAATATTCCAGTCTTGCTTGACCCCGAATATTTATACCCAACTGGGAAAGATAAGCGAAGGGAACGCCGAAAGAAGGAACGAAAAGAAAAGTTGAATAAAAAACCGCACCCGTAACGGACAAATCCGTGGACGGGCGCGGCGGTCAAAATACCGTGTGGGGCGATACGTGGTAAAAAGACACCACAAAGATAGGGAAAAATCGGTAAAACCGACTATTCCCTATTTCTTTTTGGATTGCGTGGGTTTTTCTCTGTACCCGGATGCGTAAGCGGCGCGGCCTTGGCGTTCGGCTTGTTCTTTGGTTGGATAGACTTTGCCGGATTGGCCCCATTGGTAGCCGCCCGGCACACGTTTAACGGGCATAATGGTAAAATTTAATGGGTTATGCGCCAAAGATAGCAATTTTTTCGTACCTTTGTAGCGTTGACTACCACCAACAAAGGACATATAAGTTAAACGCAAGTTTGACGCAATCCCCGGATTCGTGTGTGGTAGCCGAACCCGGGGATTTTTTTGTTATGAGTAACGAAATTTGGAAAAACGCGCCGGGTTTTCCCGGTTATCAAGTTAGTGACGCGGGCCGTGTCCGTTCAAATGGGCGGATTTTGCGCGTGGATAACGTGAAAGGTTATGACCGGGTACGTTTGTATAGGGATAAACACGTTGTGCGAATGTTAGTACATCGGTTGGTTGCATTGGCATTTATCCCGAATCCGGACGGGTTGCCGCAAATCAACCACAAAAACGAAATCAAGACGGACAACCGGGTTGAAAATTTGGAATGGTGTACTGCAAAATATAATAATTCGTATGGAACTGGGCGCAAAAGGGCCGCGAAATCTCGTTCAAGGGCGGTTGGCCAATATACAACTAATGGGGTATTAGTTGCAACATATACACGTATTAAAGATGCTCGGGAAAAATACGGGGTGCATATTTTTTCTGTATTGGCCGGACGGCGTAAAACGGCGGGCGGTTTCATTTGGAAATACATTTAATAATTCTTTACAAAGCAAAAAATTGCCCAAAAAGAGAGATTTTTTGCAAAAAATCGCAAAAATAATCGAAAAAAGTTTTGCAATTAAGAAAAAATGATTACCTTTGTACCGGGTTTAAGATAGAACACCACGGCCCGGGCCGGTTCCCGGTAAAGAACAAAGACAATGAACATCAATAAAGAAATCAACAAGACCGCCGCAATTCTTGGAATGGTCCCCGGCTCCGAAAAAAGGTTTGATTTTGACGGACTGAAATTCAACGGACGCGAAGATTTGGCCCATTTGGGTTATGAATACATCATTGTAACGGTTGTTACTTTGAAAGAGGGCAAAAGCGGAAACACCCGTTGTCGTTTGCAGGGCCGCGTCAAATATAATACGAACAATAACGAAATTTGGCGCGAAATTGTTCCGTGGGAAATGAACGCCGCCGATTTCCTTTCAATCCTTGAAACTATTTCCAAATAAATAACCCCGGCCCGGGGAAACCCGGGCCACAAAAACAAATCATTATGGCATACGCAGTAAAAACCAATTACGCGATGAAAGCGAAGGTTCAAACGATTATGGGCGATAAGGTTATTAACCATCGTGGTTTCGTTGATGCGGAAATGTGGTTGCCCGGATATATTGATTTTCTTATGAAAGTTTACAAGTTCGACGATTACACCTTGGACCGGAACGGGAACGTTTACACATTACACGCTTGGCGTAGGGCCGGAAAGCCGGGAACCCGTGGCAAGGCGATGGACGTTAAGAAGATTATAACGGTTGTTGAATAGTTGAATCCGGGGCCGGGAAACCGGCCCAATCTAACCACCAAAGCAATGAAAAAGAACAGACTTTATTACTGGAACCCGGTTAAAAGGTATTACGGACACATCGAATCCGGAACGGCCCTTGGGCGGCCCGCTTTTTACGCCGTATATGAAGGAATGAAGAAATGGCACGAAACATTGGACGGTGCAATTGATGAACTGACGCGGGCCGGGTACAAACAGAACGGAATCATTGACGGGGATTGTCGAAGATATTCGTTGCCGTTGGATGAACTGCAAGAGATTTACAAAGGGTTAGAGGAATTTGTGGCGGACTGTACGGAACAAGAATACCGGGAGAACAAAGAACACATCATTGCGATTTACACCCTTTTGCACAAACACATCAACGCGGAAACACACAAATAACAGAAACCGGGAAATTCCCGGTTTTTTATTATCTTTGCATCGTTCAAGTGTTTAAGTTTTTAGTTTGCTTTCCGTCCCAGTTGTGAAATTGGGGCGGTTTGTTTATATTTGCAATGCATTAGGTTTTAGAATAGAGGACGGGAACGGCCAACGTTGTGAAACGTGGGCCGTTTTCTTGTTATGCCATCTTTGGCCGATTCCGGGCCGTTTGGCGGACTTTCCCGTTAAACTGGCATAGTTTATCATCCGGACGGAGAAACGTCCCCAAATCGAAAATCCGGGAAAAATAAGGGTTCCGGAAACCCGGGAAAAGGAAATTTGCACGAAAAGATAAAAAATTATGAAAAAAAGTTTGGTAATTAGAAAATAATACCTATCTTTGTACCGGGTTAAGGAACTGACCCAACCGACCCGGCGGGTTCCGGGGAATTAAAATTTTTAAGATTATGTCTTTCCATACCGTTGTAAGCACGAAGAAAAACGCCGTTGGGCTTGTTAAGTTTTTCCGCGCACATTGCTTGTTGGCGAAATTCGAAGAAATCCCGGTACAATACCGGATTGCGACCGACCGCCGTTATATGGTTTTCGTTCTTAATCCCGGACAAGCCGACCCGGCCTTTGCCGAAAGATGCGAAAAGATTATTGCCAAGTACAACCAATAATAACCCGGCCCCGGGCAACCGGGGCCACAATACCAAAGACAATGAAAGCGCATTATTATCAAATGGAATTCGTTTATAACGATGGCCGTCCGAATTTCAAGGGCGCGAAATTCAAAAGTAAATACGCCTGCGAATCCGCTTGCGATAAGATGAACAATGTTCATAATTTCAAATCGGGTAAATGGGTTTGCGTCGAACATTAAGATTATTCATTATGACGTTCAAGATAGACAAGAATTTAGAACGGGTTGCGTTCGCCAAGGGCGCGGAACCGTCCATCGTGGCGGTCGAACTTTGCGAACGTGTTGTTAAATCCGGGATTATTGAGGACCCGGCGGAACATTGGGGCGAAACTGTTTTTACGGCAACTGGTCCGCGCTATGTTTCCGATGTGTGCAAGGTGTTGGCGGGTTATCTGTATGGGGATGAAGAACATCCGGTTCCGTCGGAAACCTTTTGGGCGTTCGCGGCCCTTATCATTGTTGGGGATGGGGATTGTCCCTTTTGCGGTGGAGAATTAAAGTTTTTGGAAACAGAGGGCCACGAACTGAAAGACGGGGATTATTTTACGCCGAATTCTTATGTGATTGACCGGTACGTGTACCGATGCAAATATTGTGGAGAAACCATTAAAACGATTGATGAATTATGATTAGGATTGAACAAGCGATTGCCCGCGCAAAAGAAAAGGGTAACAAGGTATTGAAAAAGGACATTGCGGCCCGTCTGTGGCCCGATTCCACAGAGGTCGGCCAAATGGTCAATATGACCCGTTTGTGTGCCGGAAAAACCCGTATCGTTCACGATTGGGTTAGAATTATCTGTGAAATGACCGGATGCACGGCGGACTTTCTTTTTGGACTTTCTAACGATTAACGAATTATGAAAAAGGTAAATTTGTTTTGGGCAATCATTTGGACCGTTATGGCCGTGTTGTCCGTGGTTGCAATCTTTTGGAACCCGTCGCATTTCTTGACCTTGGGCATTTCGGCGGTTATGGCCGTGGCCTTTTGGAGTGATTACAAGAAATCCAAGGATGTCTAACTGTTAAAAGGCGATACGATGAAAGACAACGAACAGAACCCGGCGATGGAAATTGCGCCCGGAATGACGGCGGAAGAAATTCGCGCCATCTATTTCAATGCGGATGCGTTGAAGGAACCGCCGTATAAGGTCTATCAACTGAATTCGGACGGACACCGTTATTATTACCGGTTCAACGAGAACGGGGAACCCGAATTTTTCCCGTCCGTGACAACTCTCTTAAAACAAGTGATGCCCACGCCGCCCGCGCTTATTGACTGGATGATTGCGAACGGAAAAGATGGGTCCACGGAAAAACGGGACCTTGCGGCGGCATACGGAACGTTTATGCACATCCAGTTTGAAACGCTTATCATCAACAGAAAGTACGATTTCGATGCGGTCCCGTCCATCCTCTTGGACTATATGGAACGGGAAAATCTGCCCGAAAAGGTATTCACGGAATGGTTGCCCAAAATCCGGAAAGATGTCTTGGCGTTCGCCCAGTTTGTCAAGGACTACAACGTGAAACCGTTGGCCGTGGAAATCGGGTTGGTCCATCCTAAACATAAATACGCCGGATGTCTTGACTTGCCGTGCGAAATGACGGACCCGAAAACCGCCAAGACGTTCCGGGCCATTGTGGATTTCAAAAGCGGACGCAAGGGATTTTTCGAAGAACACGAAATCCAGTTACACCTTTACCGGATTATGTGGAACGAGAACTATCCGAAAACCCCGGTCGAACGCGTGTTCAACTTTGCGCCGAAAGACTGGCGGAAGGCCCCGACGTACAATTTGAAGGACCAAACGGATTCCGTGAACGCCAAGAAAATCCCGTATCTGTTGGGACTGGCCACGATTGAGGACGAAAAGCGCGACAATACCCTTACGATTATTCGGGGAAAACTGGACCTTGACAACGGAAAGATTGCCGACAACATCCTTACGCTTTCGTTGGCCGAACTTATCAAGACAAAGACGGAATCCAAGGATGCGCCGGAAAAGGCGGCGAAAGGCCCCGAATCCGTGGAGAACACAGATGCGCCCGTGGAAGGGCCAAAAAAGGCCGTAAAACGAACGAAAGCATCCGGAAAGGGTAACACCCCGGCGGAACCGGAAAAGGCCGTAGAATCGAAAAACGAGGAAAAACAACTTTCGTTAGACCATTGCCAACCGTATGTTGAAGAAAAATTGCCGTGGGAGAATGAGCCGGAACCGGCCAAACCCGTCGGACCAACCACGGAACAGACGGCCACGGATAATTTGTTAAACGCTGAAATCGAACTGTAATTATGACTGTTAAGGACTTAACCATTGGTTCGCCGGTTTATCGGGTCCAATTGGATTCAATTGATGTGGGCCGTGTCCGTTTGATTGAACAATTCGAAGATGGTACGCGTTCCATTGAACTTAACGTACCGTGGAAACCGCGTTGTAATGCGAAAGAGGATGCAACCGAAATTCGCAACATAAATTCATCGGAAAACGTTTGGTATTTGAACGTTGAAGATGCGGAATTGGCCCAACTTATGCGCCGGTCGGAATACGTTAACAGACTGAAAAAGGATATGGAAATTGCACATAACAAGTTTGCGGAAGCAATACAGAAATACGCATTTTCTGAACCATCAACACCAAACGAATTGTAATTATGGGTGGCCGTATTGTTAGACCCGAACAAGGCGGGAAAATCCTTGAATTGCCCGAAATCGGGCGGTTGCACATTGGCAAGAAACAGATGGGGCAGAACGGAAAGGAATACCCCGTATCTGTGGACTATTTCATACCATCCGGGAAATACGCCGGGATGTTTACGCAAGCGTTGGGCGATAAGCCGCAGACAATCCAAGTGATATTTCCGGACGATTCCCCGGAAAAGGTATGTAACGAACGGTACGAATACCGTGACGATAAGGGCGCGTTAGTTGCCCGTGGGGACGGCCATACGTTCGAAATTTGGGACGGCAAGAGATATGCGCCGTATTCCGTGGACGTGTACCCGGACATTATGGCGCAGATTGAGAAAAACAACCCGACCCGGCGCGGGGCGGACAACTGGGATATTGTGCTAACATTGCGGTTTATCATCCCGTCCGTCCGTGGCATTGTCGGCGTGTGGCAATTCTCCACAAAGGGCCGTGCATCGTCAATCAAGAACATACGGGAATCGTTCGACGGCGTGAAGATGATGCGCGGAACCGTGACGCAAACCGTGTTCGATTTGTCGGTACAGTTTGCCAAGAGCAACAAACCCGGCGTATCGTCACGTTATCCGGTCGTTTCGCTGATTGCGAACGATACGCGCATTGAGGAAATCCGCAAGGCCATCGCCCCGACACAAAATTTGTCTTTGCTATTGCCGGAAAAGAAAAATTAACTATCTTTGCATCAACAACGTTTGTAGCGGAACGTTATACGGGAAATGTAATGCCCGGGTGCAAGTAAATTGGATTCCGCTACATCCTTTTGAACGCCCCGGGCATTTTTTTAGATATGGACTTACAACGTAAAATTGACTTTGCAATTAAGTTGTTGCAATCCATCCCGCAAGATGGACCAATTGAATTATCGTATTCGGGCGGTAAGGATTCCGACGTTATATTGGAACTGGCCAAAATGTCGGGTATTCCATTCGAAGCGATTTATAAGAATACAACGATTGACCCGCCGGGGACGATTAAACATTGTAAGGAAAAGGGCGTTACCATCCTAAAACCAAAAATTTCATTCTTGAAATTAGTTGAACAGAGGGGCCAACCGTCACGATTTGCCCGATTCTGTTGTGAACAGTTGAAAGAATACAAAGTATATGACCGGGCAATTCAAGGAATAAGACGTTGCGAATCAACAAAGCGGGCAAAACTCTATAAGGAACCCGAAATGTGCCGCGTATATTCAGCAAAAGAAAAGGTTCGCGTATATCTTCCAATTCTTGAATGGACGGATGATGATGTGGCGCAATTCATTGAACAACGCGGAATACGTTGTGCGCCAATATATTACGATGGGGGGGGCAATTCCACGTTGAACGGCGTTTGGGTTGTTTGGGTTGCCCGCTAAAAAGTGACAAAGGGAAAGCGGATTTTAAGAAATACCCTAATTTGCTTAAAGCAATGATGAAAGCAAAAAGTGTATTTTATGAAACGCATCCGAACGCCGGACAATTGTTCGATAGGAATATATATAATCAAACGTTTTTCCATTTCTTTTGCGAAACGAAAGAAGAATATTTGAACAAGATAACTGGCGGGTTATTTCCCGAATTGGCGTTAGATACGAAGAAATATTTGGAAGAATATTTTGGCATTGAACTATGACCTACAATTTGAACATTGACCAAGAATTTGCCATTGACAACGAATTGACATTGGTTCAAGTTTCGACGTTGGCCGCGTTTATGACGTTGCCGATATGGGCCAAGACTGTTGCGATTGACGGATTCGTATGGTATCAGTATTCGGACGAAAAGATGGCCGAAGATTTCCCGCTTTTGTTCGGTGTTGCCAAGAGGTGTTACAAGAATATTTCCGAACTTGCGGATGCCGGGTTTGTTGAACTTACAAAGTTGGGCCGGACGAAATATGTACGGTTCACGGAACGTTGTGCATACTGGAATAAGCAAAAAGACCAAATTCGGACCAGTGGTCCGAAAACGGACGAAATGCAGTCCGAAAACGGACCCGCAAACAGTCCGAAAACGGACCCGCATAATATAGTAAACTATAACATTAAGAATCCTAACATTATTGATAAAAACGCCGATGGCGGTTTGTTTCCTTCCGATTCCCAGTTTGAAACAATTACGGTAACGCGTCCCCGCCGGACATCCGAACAGTTGTGTCTATTCGAAAATTCCCGGTTCGCTGATTTCAATGCGTTTTCCGCCGAATTCACGGCCCCGGAGTTTGCGGACGTTGATATTGTCTATTATTTCCACGCGGTCGCGGACTGGTCGGCACAGAAGGGAAAGAAGATGAAAGATTGGATAGCAACGGCCCGTAATTTCATCCGTGGGGACATTGAGAAAGGAAAGTTGCACCGGAAGGACGGGAACGGGGTTGGTCTGTCGGCGGATGCGGTTGCGTACTTAAAAGATTTGGGCGATGGAATCTAATGGAACGATGGCCGTTGCGACGGTCGGAAAATCCCCGGTTGCGATTCGCCGGGAAATGGTCAAGGATTCGGCGGTAATGGCCGCATTGAATCCAGTTGAACGGGCGGTGTTCCTTGCATCCACGGCAAAGGTGTTTTCGGAATACGATGCCAAAGAACTTGCGTCGGAACTGGCCGTTTCGTTGAAATGGATTTGCAAGGATGTTGGATTTCGGCCCACGGACGAACAAGAACGGCAATACATCGTCATTCGAACGACTGAATTACTGAAAAAGTATTATCCCACGCTTACGTTGAAGGATTTCAAGATGGCGTTCGAAATGAGCATAACGGGCCAGTTGGACGAATATTTGCCACGGACCCGGGACGGAAAGGCGGACCGGAACCATTACCAACAATTCAATGCCGAATACGTTTGCAAAATCCTTGATGCGTACAAGGCCCGGCGGGGTGCGGTCCTCAAAAAAGCGTTCGAATCCGTGGAGCAACCGGAACCGGAAATTGGGGACGGAATGAAAGAGGAATACAGAAAGGCGGCAATTGCTGAACTGTATGAACACTTTGACCGATTCAAGGATTGTGGATTACTGATTACGTCGGCAATGACTGATATTGTGTTTTACAACATCCTTACGGAATACGGATTGGCGGAACCGGTCGTTGTTGGTCCGGACGAACAGAAACAGATATGGCAAAGAACGGTCAATGATTATGCCCGGCGCGGTTATGTCGGGGATGTAAACCGGCTTAAAAAGAACGGACTGGCCGACCCGGAACTGGAACACGGTGCGTTCGTACTGGCCCGCCATAAGACAATAAAGAAGGTGTTCAACGATATTATTTCGAAGGGTAAAACGATTAAAGACTTTATCAAATGATGGAACAGAAGATTAAGATAAATTGCGTTATCGGCATTGACCCGGGCGCGGGCGGCGGAATCGCCGTGTTCGTCCCAGGCCACAACACAAAGGCGTTGAAGATGCCGAAAGACATAACGGAATTACGGGATTTCTTCGCTTATTACGCGGAGAACTACAAACCAATCGTGTTTCTTGAAAAACTGTCTGTTCGTCCGGACGATGTGATGGTACAAGGGGATAAGGCGGCAATGGGCAAGATGTACCGGGTCCAAAAGATGATGGCAAATTTCGAACACTTGAAAGCGTTAATCGAAACCGCCGGAATCCCTTATGTGCTGACGCATCCAATGACGTGGCAAACGGACTTGAAATTGCGGGTGCGTGGCGAACACGAAGAAAAGGCCGAACGCAAGCGCAGATACAAGGAAGCCGCCGCCAAGTTGTACCCGGGTGTTTCCGTGTCCTTGTGGAATTCGGACGCATTACTGATAATGCACCACGGGCGTTGGGCGGTTATCAACAAACAGAAATGGGTCCGGGCGAATCTGCCGGAAAGGGAATACCAAAAATTGTTTTGATATGAATTATTGTTCGGGTATTGTAAACGGGGAATATTGCCCATTAAATGATATATGTTACAGATGTTGCGAATGTGAAAAATCAAGGAATCTTGCCCGATATGGAAAAAGGATTGATTCATTTGCAAAATACGATAAAAAGACAAAAACTTGTCAATTCTATATGAACCGGGCGCAATGGGGAACCATAAAATTGTTAAAAAAATGAGAACAAGCGAATACGAAAAATTGTATGGTTTGAGGAATTACGAAACCGGGAAATTGATATTGTATTATTGGGCATCATCCCAAAAACACAAAGCATTATTTTCCACGATGGAAAAAGCATTTGAAGCGGCGGACTGGATTGATGCGATTGTGGAAATCGTAGAATTCAAATAATATGCGCCACAGATTCACAAAAAAGGATGTCGAAACGCTTGATTTCATCCAACACCAAATGATGATTATTGAAAATTGCGATTCGTTTGGAATGGCAGATTTGGAGAAAAAAAGCGAAATGTGTGATAGGGCGCGTGACCTATTGCACGAATTCAGCGAAATAATAACCCATTCAATGCCGAAATAGTATGCCGACAAAGATTTTCACAACCATTGCGGGGCCTTGCCCGTTTGGTTATCATAACAAGATAGACGATAATTTGTGCCGTCTGTGTCCCTATTATTTCCGTACTGGAACCGGCACGTTCTTTTGGTGCAACCATCCGCCCAAGGAAAAACCCGCAAGGAAACCCAAACCCGCCACGGAAAATCCGGAGCCGGGGACCCAACAGAAGCGCAAACGGGGCCGCCCGCCGGGAAAGGCCACAAAACGGCCCGTAGAGCGAACGAAAAAGAAAAGATGATAAATTCCACATTTTAGGCAAGAAACGGCCTTAAATCGAAAATCCGCCAAAAATAACTGATTATGTCACGGAAAAGGAATGTCGCAAACTTGAAATTGGAAGATTTCAAAGGGGACCCATACGCCGCACGAAATGTCGGTTTTCATCATCATAACGTCTTTTCGCGTGGTTGGGAATATACGGCCCCGGCAACAAAGATTGCAAAGGCCCAATCGGAAAAATACAGAAACAAAAAGAAATGACCGTTTGCGCATACATCGCCCGGGACATCAACGGCGTTTGCCGGGTGTATGTCAAGAGGGCCAAGTACAAACATTGGTTCGAACTGGGGAAACACCGGCCAACGGATAGGGCATTTGAACAAGCGTTGGCGGGCGGTTCGGTGCAATGGGAACCCAAAATTTCGGACCGGACGAAACTTTTTTGATGAAAAAACGCAAAATTTATCAAAAAAAGTTTGGAAATATAAAAATTATCCTTAACTTTGTATCGGGTTAAGGAAATAACCCAACCGCCCGGGCGGGTTCCCGGTAAAGAGTTAAGACAATGAGAACAGAAATTTTGAAACAGATGATGAATACCAAGATTGGCGCGATTGCGGGAACGATGGTTGACGTGACTGTTTTGGCCGGGCGCAAGATTGGTGGAATTTATCTTACCGTTGAAATTGAGGGTAACAATACCGACGCAATTTCCAAGATTAAAAATTTCTTCGGGTCGAAATTCGACGGTTCCGAATATGACGAAGAATTGAACTATACGTATTGCGGAATCGAACTTGAATAACAGACATTGCGCCGTGGTGTAATGGTTAACACTTTGGGTTTTGGTCCCAACATTCCCCGTTCGAATCGGGGCGGCGTAACAAGACGAATAATTTCGTCATATAGACAACCGGGCGGGAACGGTGCGAATCGTGTAACGCCCACCAACACCCCATTGGCGAAAAGGTAGCCGCGCGGCACTCAAAATGCCGTCCCGTAACGGGGTCCCGGTTCGAATCCGGGATGGGGTACGAAAACGGACCGGGCCGATTCCCGGGAACTTAAAAACATTGTTTTATGGATACTGAAAGATTCCAAAAGTATTACCAATCCGGCCCGCATTTCCGGATTGAGAACCCGAACCCGTGTTGGGCAGAAAAGCGCGGTTTCAAATGGGACCGTGGCGATTGCGCCATACGTGCATTGGCCAATGCCATTTCTTGTGCGTGGGTGGATTCGTTCGATTACTTGACCGCCAAGGCCCGCCGGGATTTCAACGTTCCCAATGATAAATGCGGATTCCGGAAATGGCTTATTGAGGGTGGCGCGGTATGGACCCATTGCCCGGCCAAGACTGGGAAAAAGAGAATGACGGCCAAACAGTTTGCGGAAACCCACCCGAAAGGCCGGTACGTCATTACCATTGCATCCCACGAAACCGCGTGTGTTGACGGCGTGATTTTGGACGCGTGGAATTGTGGCGAAAAGTGTGTTGTGGGGTATTTCGATATGTCGAATTTCAAGTTGTAAACAATTAACCCGGGGCCGGGCAACCGGCCCCATAAAACAAAGGCGATACGTTATGTATATCAAGAAATTGGAACTGTTGAATTTCCAAGTGATTGAGAAATTCGAAGCCGAATTCAACGGTACGGTTTATTTCGTTACCGGGGACAACGAATTAGGCAAATCCACGTTGTTAAAGGCAATCGGCGCATTGCTGACCGGCCAACGTGACGATGTATTACGCAATGGCGCATCAAAGGGTTTCGCCAAAATGGTTGTCGGGGACGATGGCGAAGAATACGATGTGCAACTGTCCTTTACGGAGAACAACCCGCGCGGGACGCTGACCATCAAACAGAAAACGACCGGGATGGCCACGAATAACGTTTCAATGTTGCAACGAATCTTTGGCTATCAAGATTTCGACGCGGTGGAATTCTCCCGTTGGTCGGAAACGGCAGAGGGACGGCGCAAACAGATTGCCGTTGTAAAGGCCCTTTTGCCCGAACCGGTCCGCAACCGGATTACGGAGATTGACGAAAACGTGGCCGCGCTGAAATCGGAACGGACCGGTGTTAACCGGGATGTCAAGACGTTCGCCACCCTTTTCGAATCCATCCAAAACCAGTTGGCCCCGGGCGATGTCGAAAAATATGCCGCGCCCGTGGATGTTACCGAACTTATGGAACGGCAACAGAACAACGCCAAGTTAATCGAAAAGGCCAAGACCGTCCGGGCGGCATTGGAACAGAGGAAACAACAGTTGGCCGAAATTCCTGCCCGTCTTGAAGCGGAAAAGGCCAAGGCGGACGAAACCCGGGCCGTCTATGCGCAACGCGTGGAATCCGCCCGTATTCTGTACGAAAAGGCCGTTGCCGAACAGAAGGAAGCGGAAGAAAAGATTCTTGCCACGTACACGGCCAACATTAACACCATCAAGGCGGAAAAGGAAGATTTCGAAAGCCGGAAGGCCAACGCGGAAAAATGGTTGGAAACCTACGAATCCAACAACCCGGAGAAATCCAACGTTGCCGAACTGTTGGAGAATGCGGACGCGCATAACAAGCGGTTTAACCTCGTTTGCCAGTACAAGGAAAAGAAATTCCAGTACGAAGCGGTAAAGGCCAAGGCCGAACAGATGGACGCGGACATTGACAAGTTGGCCAAGGAACGGGCAACGCTGATTGCGGATGCCGATTTGCCGATTGCCGGATTGACCTTTACGGATGAAGGTTTGGAATTGAACGGCGTTCCGTTCGTCCCCGGCAAGGTTTCCGATTCGCAGACGATGGAAATTGCGGCCAAACTAGTCATTGCGTCCAACCCGACCGTCAAAGTGTTCCGGATTGCCCGGGGCGAATCTCTTGGAGAAAAGAGGTTACAAACCATCGTTGACATCGCCCGCCGTAACGGGTTCCAAGGATTCATCGAACAAGTACAACGTGGCCAAACTGAAATGTTGGTCGAAGAATACACCGAGAAATGAAAACATTGATTTCCATAGCCATTTTCGTAATCGTATGCGTCGCGGCATATTGGCAAGGTTACGCCGACGGAATCCGTGACACGAAAAAAGCGATTGACAAAGCGATTGAGCAAAAGAAACAAGAACAATCCAATGAAACCGGAAACACAAAAAAAGATTAACGCTTGCAAAGCATTGAACGGAATGTCCGTGGCGGACCTAATCGCAACCGACAGATTCCGGAATAACCTTGGGGCGTATATGATTGCGCAAAGAGAGGACCGCAAACAAATCCGCGCATCCTACGAAGCGATGCGCAAGATGGGCGGGGCCAAAGGGTATAAGTTGCCCGCGCATACGATTGACCGGGTTATGGATTTGTCCGTGGAAGAATTCACAAACGCTTTCGCGTCCATCATCAACGGGGTTTCCAAACGTACTGCATCCGAACGGGAGTACATTGCACAATTGGGTTTCCAAGCGTACAACTTGACCGTTATCCAGTATGTCATTGAAGAATTCCCGGAACTGGAAAAAGAACTGATTCCAAAGACAAACGAAAACTAATAAATTATGAACACTAAAACACAAGAGTACAAAAGGAATTCTTATATCCGCAACATCATCGAAGCGTTGAAGAACGGGCGGTTGTTGTCGGTTTATAATAGCCGGGAATTCCGCGTTTCGGAAATGCATACGTGTTTCTGTATCATCCGCCAAAAAATCCGTGACGGCAAGATTACCGGGTACGTGATGAAAGACGAATGGCGCGTTACCCCGGATGGGATTCGATACAAAGTTTATTGGTTCGAAGATGGCGAAAATTAGCGAATCCGGAATCATTGGAACCGACGGGAAATTGCGGATGCCAATGGATAGATTGAACGCTTTCTTTGCCGCCAACAAAGGGCATCGCGTGGTCATTCAATTCGAAGCCGCCGAACCCGGCACGTCGGAAGCGCAATTGGCGTATTACTACAATTACATCGTCCCGGCCATTCAAACGGCATTGTTGGAAGTTGGCGAACGAAAGACAGAACGCCAAACCGACATTTGGCTACGCGAACAATGTGTTCATTGCACGTCCGGATGGGGCGATTTGATGGAAGCGCGGGAAATGAACCAAAGCGATTTTTCCCTATTCTTGGAATGGCTCAAACAGTTTGCCGCCGAAAACCTATTTGTTTACATTGAGGACCCAAAAACGATTTGATATGCGAAAGATTAACGAAAACGAATTCAAGGAATTCAAGATTATTGGAAGTGGATGGTCTTTTACCGTTCATAAACTGGCCGACGCATTGCGTGAATGGAAACAAATGCGATTCGGAACTTTCCAAGGAATCAAAACCAATGGCGATGCCGTGATTCTTGACACCAAATAACTATGGCTATGGAACTGAAAGACGTTTTATTTTTCGATACGGAAACAACCGGTGTGCCGGACAGAAAAGCGAAGTGGAACGAAGATTTCAACGATTATCCACACGTCGTACAACTTGCGTGGAAATTCGGGGAAAAGGCGGAATCCCACATCATCCGCCCGGAAGGGTGGGAAATCCCGGCGGAAACGGTAGAGGTCCACGGCATTACCACGGAATATGCGATGGAACACGGGGAATCGTTCGTGTTTGTCATTGACAGATTCCTTGCGTTCGCTGAAAAGGCCGGTTTGTTGTGTGGCCACAACATCCATTTCGACACGTCCATTATCAAAGCGAACATCTTGCGTGAACTGGGATGGGAGTATTACGATGCCAACAATGTCGAATCGGCCTTGTATAAGGGCAAACGGATTGACACGATGCGTCCAACGATTAAATGGGTGGACGCAAGGATGGCGAACGGGCGCGTGAAGTTCCCGAATCTGTCCGAACTGTATGCCCGTTGTTTCCCGGGCGAATCGTTCCCGGCCCACGATGCTTTGGAAGATGTGAACGCGGTTGCGCGTTGTCTGCCGGTCCTCTTGGAAAACGGGTTGGTCGAACTGAAATTGAAGGAATACCCGGAAGAACAGAAGGAACCGGCCAAGGAACCGGAAAAAAGTACGCCCGTTTCTTGTTCGCGTTTCGAAAACGCCGTAAACTGCCCAAATTTCACTCCAATTTCTGAAAATGATAAATTACCCATCCAACAAGAGAAATGCCCGCAAATCGAAAATTCGGCAGAAATAAGCGCGGTTAACGAACTGTTGGAGCAAAACGAATTCTAACATTATGGCAAAGACATTGACATTCCATAATACGCCGTCTTTCTATCTTGCGTATATGGATAACTGGCTAACACACCAACGCAACGCCAAGGCGAAACCGGCGGAAATCGCCATCGTAGAGGACTTGAAACAACTGGTGGAACTTGGCGTTCAGCAACTGACACCCGTACCGGCGGAACCGGCAAAACAATAAAACCAAAGCGATATGGAAAAGACATTCGAACTTAAAATGTTCAAAATCGGGATGTTTGGCGCGGATTGCAAGTACAAACTTTCCGAAACCGACGAAGATGGCACGGTAACAGAAAACGAATTCCACGTAAAGGTTTCCCGGCCCATCCATCCGGATTTGACCGGCCTTTTCGAAAAGGACTTGCGCGACATCTTGGCCAACATCATCGGAACGACCGACGATATTAGCGCAATCGAACTGGGGAATTCCACGATTACCCCGACCGGCATTGCGTTCGCCGGGAAGAACGAGAACATCGGGATTTCCATTTTCGGAGAACGCCAAACAAAATTCGGACGCGTGGTGTTCAAGACCCCGCGCATCAAGTACAAGACAAGCGAAAGCGAAGTTGCGGCCAAGTTGACCGTCTTTGCGGACAAAATCGTGGACGAAGCACACGAATATTTGTTTGAGAACAAGACGGCGGAAATGTCCGTGTTCGGCGAATAATGGAACCGATTTGGATAGATACCCGCGAACAGTATGACTATTGCAAGACGCGCGGATTCGAACCGTTGATTGACGGACGTTTCCGTATGGAAATACGTTTGCGGGTTTCCATCCAACGGGAGTTGTTCGGGGACGGACACACCCCGGCGGAAAACGAAAGGTTTTATCGTTGGTGTTGGGACCACCTACCCCATATATGCGCGGAAACGATGCGCCCGTTGCGCCAGTATTCGGCAACGTATGTTTCGCACATCTTGACCCGGGGGGCGCATCCGGAAATGGCGCACGACCCAAGGAACGTTAACATCCTATGTTTTGAAATGCATAACAAGTGGGAGAACGGGAAACGGGAAACGATGCGGATATACCGGGGAAACCAGTTAATAATCGAACAGTTGAAAAAGGAATACAAAAATTATGAATAAAGTTTTTTTGAAAGGAAATTGCGGTCAAGACCCCAAAATAACCACGTTCCAAGACGGCGGAAAGGTCGCGCAATTCACGATGGCAACCACGGAAAGAGGTTACAAGACCCAAGACGGGCGGGAAATCCCGGACGTGACAGATTGGCACAACATCGTTGTAAAGCGGACCGGCCTTGCCGGGGTCTGTGAACAATTCGTGAAAAAGGGAACCCCGCTTTTGATTGTGGGGAAAATCCAAACGCGCAGTTATCAAGACAATGCCGGACAGACGCGATACGTTACGGAAATCGTTGTGGAAGAACTGGAACTTTTGGGCGGCAAGAAACCCGAAACGGCCCCGGCCCCGCAACCCGAATACACGCCCGCGCAATCGTCGCAGATTTTCCCGGGGAAAACCGACGATGAAGATTTGCCCGCTTGCTAAAACGTAAACGCTATGCAAATCGAAAGAAATGACTACAACCCGGAGCAACACGACGTTTACAAGGCCCTATCGGTTAAACAACCGTATGCGGATTTGTTGACGCGCGTTGTTGCCCGGGATGAATCCGGGAACTATATTGCCGAAAAAACCATTGAGGTACGGACCCGGAACACGAACTATCGGGGCGATATACTGATATGTTCAAGCGCGAAACCATTTTCAATCGTTCATTCTTCCGGTGTTACTTGCGGTTTCGTCGAACTGTATGACGTGAAACCCGTTGAAGAATTCACGGAACAAGATTGGAAGGAAACTTGCATACCGGCAGAAGCACGTCCAAAGACCGGATTCGGATGGATGATGCGGAACCCGCGCCGGGTCGTGGAAATGCCAATCAAAGGACAATTGGGTGTTTATAACCTTATCGTTCCAAAAGGCGATATTACCATTTATCCGCAAGAAATGGCAATGGGCGCGGACGGTTGGCAGAACGTACAAAAGAGAATCAAAAAAAGTGAATGATGGAAAATTGGTGGAAAAGCAAATTAACGCCGTTCGATAGCGAACTTTGCGTTATGGTCGAATCGCTGACCGGGAAACCGTGCGAACCCCGGAACGGGGGCGATGAACAGTATTTCATCGTTGCGGACTATTCGGATAATCCGGACCCGGATTTCGTTAACGCATTGATGGATGCCGTGGCGGGACGTGTCGGTAACAGACTGGATAAGATTACGGACAATCCGGACGATAAATATTTTGTCGCTTATGTCTTTTTTTCCGTTGACAAATACCCGAACGTTCTGCATCTTGACCGGGACGCAAAGCCGCGTATTGCGGTCGGGGACTTGTATTGCAGACAATTGGAAACGATTCGGGCCGTCCAAGTGAAACGGGACAACATCGGCCAGTTGTTGCAATTCGTAGGAAACGGGGAAATGGAAATCGAAAAAAAACCCGGCGGAAAGGCGGTATTCCATTTCCGGAACGCTTGCGGTTCCGTATATGCCCACGCCCCGGAATTCTCTTACATCGTCCATAAGAAGGACGGATTATTTAACGTTGTTGATAAAGAAACATTTGAAAAGGAATTCGAACCGAAATGAAGGTAGAACTGGATAATGCGATTTTGGAAACCGCCGTCAATGAATTCGGGGTTGTGTCGCAACTGAATATGGCCGTCGAAGAATGTGCCGAACTGATTGATGCGATAATGAAGCACAGACGCGGACGTATCGGAATCAATGAGGTTATAACGGAAATTGCCGACGTTCAAATTATGTGCGCCCAATTGGAAATCATTTTCGGCGGAACCAGTAAAATCGTTGAAATGGAACGCGCCCGGAAAATGGACCGGTTGCGCAATAGGTTAGAATCATTAAAGAAACCGAAATGAAAGCAATCTTAACTATCATCATTTGCGCCGTGGTGGGGTTGTTCTGTGGGTTCCTTGGCGGTGTTATCTGTCTTGTTCTCTATACGATGCATAGGGAAAAGAAAATTCAAGAGTAAATCAAGAAAGTTATGGCAAGACCAAAAACGTGCGACACCTGCAAATTCTTCCTTGCGGAACACTATATGGACGGACCCGGTATGTGTGAAAAATCCCGGAACATCGTATGGCCCACGGATAAATGCGCAAAGTACGTACTGTGTGACAAAAGAGGTTATGACCGGACGAATTAACGCCCGGTTATACCATATATCGAATTTTTCATTATCTTTGCAAAAACCAACAAATTATGGCTAACACAACCGAACCAAAGAGAAAGGGACGCAAACCACAATGGACCGAAACCAAAGTGGATATTATGTGCAAGGCCATCGCAGACGGCAAGAGTTACAAGGACGCTTTCACGATGGCCCGTGTGTCAAAGGCGGCGTTCTATAACCATCTTGCGAATGATAAAGACTTTCAAGACCGGGTTAAAATTGCCGAATCCCAATATCAAGACTGGTACGATTCGCAACTGGTCGTAAGTTGCAAACGTTCGTTGTTGGAACTGGTGTGTGGGTACGAATGGGACGAAACTACAACGGAATCCGCATTGGATAAGAATGGCAAAATGGTTGTCACGAAAACCAAGGTGGTTCATAAGAAAGCCGCCCCGAATCCGACCGCGATAATCTTTGCATTGTGCAACCGCGCCCCGGATGAATATTCGAACAAACACATCCAAGAACTTACCGGCAAGATTGAAACAGAATCAAAGCCGGGAATAACCTTGTCAAACGTCCCGGATTCTCTTTTGGCACAAGTTATTGATGCCATCAACGGAAAATAATGGCCGGAAAAACCGAACCGAATAGCAATTCTTCTTTCCGCTCAAATCGCAAGGCCCGCCGGGGACGAATCCGGCCCGTTACCCGGTTGGCCTTTTTTTGCAAACAAACGCAAACAAACGCAAACAGAATCGGCCCTAATTGAATAAGTATGAAAACAAGAATTATTCGTCGCTATCATCCATATTGCGGGAACTGGTGGGAAATACGTGTTAAGATTCTGTTCTTTTGGATTAAATGCCCGCTTGTGTTTTTTAGTGAAGAACGGGCGATTTGTGCGCGGTTTTATGAATTGCGGAAATTGTTTGAATCCCCGACTAAAACAATAGAGAACACATTTAATACAAGCGGCGTTAAATAATTGAGATTATGGAAAATGAAATATATTGTGATGCGGACCCGATGAACCCGTTATGTTGTTTATGGACGTTCCACGGGGCAAAACAATGGTATGAAACAAAACAAGAAGCGGAAGAAGCATATAAGGATTTTTGCAAAAAGAATGAAGATATATTGCAAAAAGAAATGGAAATAGAATGGACGTTGACACGATGCAAATAACCCGGATGTTGACCGAACACCCGGAATTGTTTTTACAAGAGGGCGCACGGCGCAAACTGATATGGTTTGCCCAGTATATGCAACCGTCCTTCCAACCAACGCCGTTCCATCGTTCCTATTATGAGGTGTTGGACCGGTTCGCCAAAAGACAGATTAAAAACCTAATTATCCAAGCACCGCCCCAACACGGTAAATCACAAGGTTCGTCGCGTTTCTTACCGGCGCAGATGTTGGGATATTACCCGGACATAAAGATTGCAATTTGTTCGTATGCGGCCACCATCGCAAAGGACTTTAACCGGGATGTTCAAAGACTGATAGATTGCGACGAATACCGCAACATCTTCCCGGAAACAGTATTGAACGGGTCCAACGTGGTAACTGTTGCGAACAATTATTTGCGTAATTCGGACGTGTTCGAAATTGTTGGCCATACCGGTTCGTTGCGTGTGGTTGGCCGTGGCGGTTCGCTGACATCGAAAACCGTGGACGTAATGATTTTCGATGATTTGTATAAAGATTCCCAAGAAGCGAATTCCCCGCAGATACGTGCAACGGCGTGGGATTGGTACACGAAAGTTGCCCGGACCCGTTTACACAATGATTCGCAACAATTAATTGTGTTCACGCGATGGCATCCGGACGATATTATTGGAAAAATCATTGAATCGGAAAAGGTCATATTTGCCGAATCGTGGGCCGACCTTGAAAACGTACCGAACGATACGTGGGTATTGGTCAATTTCGAAGCAATCAAGACGGGACCGCCCACGGAAATAGACAACCGGGAACCGGGCCAACCCTTATGGGAAAAACGGCATTCCTTGGAACGTCTGTTGGCGTTGAAACAATTGGACCCGGTTGGTTTCCAATGTCTGTATCAAGGGGACCCGGGCAATGCGGAAGGTAAATTGTACCAACCGTTCAAGACGTGGGTAGAAAAGGCGGATTGGGGCCAATACATCCGTTCGGGTTGCTATGTGGATGTAGCGGATGAAGGGGACGATTTTTGTTTTGCGGCATCGTATGACATCTACAAATCCGAAAACCAAATTTGGAATGAGCATAACAAGCGGTTCGAACCATTGTTATTTGCGCTAATTACCGACATCGAATATACTGACGAATCCACGGACGTAACAACTGTTACCGTTCCCCGGTTAATCAATGCGAACGGTGTGCAAAAGGCGTGGATTGAATCGAATAACGGCGGTTCCCAATTTGAAAAGAATGTGAAAAAGAAGGTTCGCGCCCTAACGGTCCCGTTCTATCAAGGCCAAAACAAGGAATCCCGGATTGTCACGAACGCCCCGTTTGTCAATCAGCATATCATTATGCCGTTTGGATGGGAAACCCGTTATCCGAAATTCTATAACCATATTACGGCATTCTTGCGCAAGTTCGATGCGAATGCGCACGATGATGATGCGGATGGACTGACCGGAATTTACGAAAAGGAAATTGCAGATGGCAACATTAAACCATACGGAGCCGCAAACCGTGGGGTTCGGGTCCATTAAGGCCGATTTGGGGCGATTTCAGCGACTTTAAGGGAAAATCCAAGGAATTACACATTTTGTAAAAGAAATTCGATTTAAGGCGATTTTTGAAAAAAATAACTATTTTTGCATCGAAAGCGGTCAAGGGTAAACCGTGCAACCATTAACAATTAAACATTTTGCATTATGTCACTTATTTGTCAATGCCCGGCCAACACCGCATTAACGACCATCCCCGCCGTTACTTGCCCGGAAAACTTTGGCCAAATTCAAAAGGTCGCGTTCCAACGTTTGGTTAAGGCCGACGGAACCCGCAACGCGTTTACCGGTCAAGCGGCGGGAACGCCCGCCGTGGATAACATCAAATTGAAGGCCCAATGGACCGCGTTACTGTCGGCGGCAGACGGTTCGAAAATCGTTGTGTCCCCGTACATCAACGCGCCCGCAGATTCCGGCGGCGATGCCCGTATGACATCCGGCGGAAATGACGATTTGGGCGGTATCGCACAAGTGTTGGGCGGCAACCCCGTTCAATTCGATGGCCAACTGCGTTCTGTTCCCCAGTCTGTTATCAAGGTTATGAAGGAACTTATGTGCGAAGCGCAGGCCGGAAACCTTGGCGTTTTCTTGTTCGACGAAAACGGCAAAATCCAAGCGTTGCAGGACCAAACCACCGCCACCACCTATTACCCGATTCCGATTCGTGGCCTTTTCATTGGGTCGCTGATTCACGGGAATTTCGACGCGAAGGATTCCAACGCGATTTCTTGGCAATATCCGGACAATTATTCCGACGATTTGGTTATTGTCACGCCGTCCGACTTTAACCCGCTGACCGATTTGGTCCCCGCATCCTAACAGTATGAACGCCAAGACAACAACGGTAACGTTAGTTGCTAACGGCGTTACCCGGGAATTTGAATTTTCCCACGCTGAAAGACTGTTGCGGATGCCAAACAACGGCGGTTGGCATTTGCCGGAAGAATCGAAATTCGAATTTGGTTTAGAATATGGGTTACGATGTCGGAAAGATAAAAAAGGAAATAGCGGAAAATAAGCGTTCCGCCGTTCTTTCCCGTGCGAAACTGCACCAAATGCGCATCAAGTTTCACACGGTTAAACGGGTAACGTCTTTTAATTCGCCATACATTTCCATTCCGCTAACGCAATTCCTTGCGTTTGTGGAAAATGTCTTGCCGCACGATAAGTTTGTTTTGTTCAAGGCGTTGTTCCGTTATCCCATCAAAACGAATGAGATAACGGATATATGCTTTGACAAGTTAAGCCGCATATTTGACGGTCGCAACCCGGCGTTCAATTACCAATTCGCAAATTCCGCCCAACGTGACGATTGGGAGCAATACCGACAAGAAAAGTTGAACGAACCCGATATATGGGCAACGAAGGGATGGGAGTTTTTCAAAAGCGAAATCAATTCCGTTCTTATCGTTGACGTGGCCCGGGAACAGACAACCGACTTGCCGGAACCGTATTTTTACTGGTTGCCCATTGACGATGTGATTACATACAAGGCCGACCCGACAACGGGCCAAATGGACTTTATTGTTTTCCGTCGGAAGGACGAAATCGTTGTGTTGGACGATGAAACGTTCCGGGTTTGGGACGATAAGAAGCACACGGGCCAGTTGGTCGGTATGCCGAAAATCGAAGCACGGCACGATTTGGGATATACGCCCGCAAGATTCTTTTGGAACGAACCCATTTCGTTGGACGAACCGGATGTGAAAGCGTCCCCGTTGTCCGCCGAACTGGAAAGTTTGGATTGGTTCGAATTCTTCCACATTTCCAAACGCCAATTGGACCTTATGGGTTCATATCCCATTTTGTCCGGCTATGAACAAAGTTGCGACTTTTCGAATGCAGAGAACGGCGATTATTGCGATGGCGGTTTCTTGCGCGACAAACAAGGCCATTACCGGTTGGATATGGCCGGGTTACTGTTGCGTTGCCCGAAATGCGGTAATAAGCGCATTATCGGGGCCGGTTCATTCGTAGAAATCCCGGTCCCCAACGAATCGGAAAACCAACCCGATTTGCGGAACCCCGTTCAAATGCTGACCGTTGACAAAAACGCGCTTGAATACAACGTATCGGAACAAAAGAGGTTGCGCGAAGAAATCATTACGGCGGTTGTCGGCCAAGATGAAATCGTAACGAACCGGGATGCGTTCAACGAGCAACAAGTACAAGCGAATTTCGAAAGCGTTACAACCGTATTGAACCGGGTTAAGAAGGGTTTCGAACTTGCTCAAAAATGGGTGGACGAAACCATTTGCCGGTTGCGCTATGGACGGCGTTTCATTTCCGCCAAAATCAACTATGGGACGGAATTTTACCTTTATTCCGCCGATGAATTGCGCAAGCGTTACAAGGCCGCGAAAGAAGCGGGTGCGTCTGAATCCGAATTGGATATGATGCAAAACCAAATCTTGCAAACCGAATACCGTAATGACCCGGTACAATTGCGCCGTATGTTGGTGTTGGCCGAACTGGAACCGTTCCGCCATCTTTCCCGGCAAGAGGTTTCCGAATTGTTTTCCAAAAATCTTGTTTCCGAAACGGATTTGCGTATAAAATTGAATTTCCCTAATTTTGTACGCAGATTCGAACGCGAAAATACGAACATTTTGGATTTCGGTTCGGAGATTGACTACCGGAAAAAGATTGAAACGATTATGGCCGAATTCCGCCGGTATGCTGACGAACAGAAACCGGACCCGGCCCAAGTATAACCAATTAAACCGTGTGAACGATGATTACAAAAGACGGGCGCGACACCCCAATTGAAAGACTGACACCGGAAAACTACATTGTTCCCAAGGGCGAAGAAATGGCTTACCACGCCGTCATTGAGGTTCGATTGTTCGACCAAAAGACGGGTGTAAGACTATCCAAACCCCGGGTGCAAAAGTTCGGCAAGAAGGTGTTCGAAACCAATGTTGCAGACAGTTTGCGAAAACAAGGTTACGATATTACCATCTTGCACAACCCGAACGATTGGATTCGTGAACAGAAGGCCAACGCCGAAGCAAAGGCCAAGGCGGAAGCGGAAGCAAAGGAAAAGGCCGAAAAGGAAAAGTTCGATGCCGCCGTAGCCGCCGCCGTTGCCAAGGAATTGGCCAAGCGCGAAGCCACAGAAAAGGAACCGGAAAAGAAGCCGGGCCGCGCCAAGAAAGAAACCGAACAAACCAATTAACAAAACGTACTATGCCACAGATTGCACAACAAGACAATTTATTCATTGACGTTACTACGTTGGGAACGTTTTCGGCTGACCAAAAGGCCAAATTGGTCGAATGTTTCAAGGCCGGAACCATCCTTGACGTTGTTCAACGTTCCGCCGCCGGGGTTTCCAAGTGTATTTCCGCGTCTTACGCGGATGTAAGCACAACCCGCACATATACCTTCGTTTTTGGTGGCGCATCGCTCCAAAGCGTTACCGCGACTGAAACCATCGAAGCGTAGCCGCACCGCGTGGCGATTACTGGAAAAGACATTAACCAAAAATTCAAAGGGAAAGAATTATGGCACTAACAAACGAACTGTTGAACGCCAACACCGCATTAGCGGGATTGACTGACGAACAAAAGGCCGCAATCGTCGAAATGTCACGCAATGACGAAACGGCGGTTATCGGCCAAAAGACCGGGGAAATCTATGGCGGTTTGGACGCGGACATTTTGAGCGCGTCCGGAATCGCCAAGAACGGGACCGAAAAGACCTACGATTATGCCAAACGGGTAATTGGCGAAATCAAGGCGCAAGCGGGCAACGCCACCGAATTGCAAAACCAAATTTCCGAACTGACCAAGGAAAAGGCCCGTTTGGAAGGGGTTATCGCAAAGGGCGGCGCGGATGCTGAAACCAAACGTGCATTGGAAAAGGCGCAGACGGATTTGGCGAACGTGACGCGTGATTACGCAGAACTGCAAACCAAGTTCGACACGGCCAAGACAGAACACGAAAAGGCCCTTTTCGGAATCAAGATTGATGGCGAATTTGCGAAAGCGACCGCCGGATTGAAGTTCAAACAAGAAATCCCCGCATCCGTGGTTTCCGTCCTTACCGAACAAGCGATTGCCAAGGTTAAGGCGATGAATCCGGAATACATTGACGATGGCAATGGTGGTAAAGTGTTGGCCTTTATGGAGAACGGCGCACCGCGTCGCAATCCTAACAACAACTTGAATCCGTTCACGGCATCCGAACTGGTTGCAATGGAACTTTCGACAATGGGTGTGTTGGAAACCGGACGCAAACAGACCGGGGCCGGGTCCCAAGGCGGGGACGGCGGCAATGGTTCGGGCGGCGCAATTGCCGACCTTTCGGGCGCACGTACACAAGACGAAGCACACGAAATTCTTGCGAAACAGTTGATGGCACAAGGGAAAATCAACGGTTCCAAGGAATTCGCCGATGCTATGGCGCAAGCGTGGAAGGACAACAAAGATTTCATCAAGACGTTGCCAATCCGCTAAAACAAGTAATCCAACCGGGTAAAGGGTCAATCCGGCATACATTAACAATCTAAACTTTTTACATTATGTCACTTATTGCAACCCGATTGCAGAATTGGCGCGTGGAAAATCCGGAGTTTGACCGGAATATGGCCCGCACGTTGGAATACGGTGCGTTGGATTTCTTCATTGAGCAAACCAACGCCGCCAATTCCATCATTAACCCGAATTTGCGCGACCGTGCTTTTGAAAGCATCGGCAACACCGTACAGATTCCGGTTATCAACTATGACGGCGATGTGACGGTTTCCAACGTCCGTTCGTGCGTCATTGCCGACGATGAAAACACGTCCGCCCTTTACACCGTTAACTGGGTCACGTTGGCCGTCGGTTTCACGATGGTTCCGCAGTTGTACCGGAATAACGAGATTTCCTACGAACACGATTTTGCCCGCAAGATGGAAAAGATTTGCCGCGCCCTTGCAACCGCAATGGATGTTTTGGCAATTTCCGCCCTTGAAGCGAACAAGACCCAAGTGTTCAAGGACCATCTTTATTACACCGTTACGAACAACTCCGTCCAAATCCCGTGGAACGCCCGTATGGAATTCCTTGCGGATATGAACGCGATTATGCGGGCCAATGCCTACCCGGAAATGTTGCACGTCATTGGCGGTGCCGGTTTCGATTCTCTTGTTCGCAAGATGGCGGAACACGATATTTACAACGATGTCAACAAGCGGTTGGAGTATGACAACAAGGTGTTCCATTACACCAACAACATCATCAACGAACAAGGTATTTTTGCGACCGGTTACATCGTGGCAGACGGCAACGTGGGTGTCCTTACCCGTGTTGACCGCGAAGCGTTGGCCCGTACCCGTGCCAATTTCCACGAATGGGATGTTGTGCGTCTGCCGTTCATTGACTTGCCCGTGGGTTCCCATTATTACACGTCCGTCGGTGACACGTCCGGCATCGCCGGGGCCGCTTCCGCCGATATGGTGTGCAATGTCAAGGAATATTTCGGGTTCAGCGTGGACGTTGCTTTCCTCGTTGCGTACAACTCCGACCCGGCCACGGTTGCCAACCCCATCGTGAAGGTCGAATTGGCCGCACCGGGAACCCTTAACCCGTTTGCCACGCCCGTTGAGGTTGTGAACGGAGAGGATAACCCGGTTAACACCAAGGCCATTTCTTAACGGTAAACCTAAACCAAACTGATTGCGGGGACGGGACTACAAACCCCGTCCCCGTTTTCCAATTAAGAACACCCGGATATGATACGATTAAAAGAAATCCAAACGGCGTTGTCGCACGTTGTCGGTTGGCAACAAGATTACAACCCACAGAACCAAATTGATTCCGATTTGTGCGAATCGGAAAGCGGTCTTACATTCCAAGGTGCGCACCCGCTTTGCACATTGGCCAATATCCGGGCGATTATGCCGGACGATTATTTGTATAACTATCCGGATTGGGTTAACAACGTCGCTTATCCAGTTGGGGCCAAGGTAAAGCACGGCGGGACCGTTTGGATGGCAAAGGCCATCAATACCGGGTCGGAACCGGCTTTGAACAATCCCGATTGGGTGCAATTCAATATGGTTTCCGATTTCGTGCGCCAACTGACCGTTAACGGAATCAATACGGCGGTTCAGCAATTCATCCAAGAAAAGCAATTGCAACAAGAAACGCGGAATCTGTTGGAACGTCGCACGTTCTTTGACGGGGCCGCGCGTCTTGCCGCTACGATTGACCCGACCGGAAAGATTGTCGGGTTCGAAATCGTGCCGGTTCGGGCGATGGGAGTGACAACGAAGATTGAACGGATTGGTTTGCAAATGACCGGTGCGACCGGGCGGGTACGTCTGTATCTGTTCCATTCGTCCCAAATCGCCCCGATGCGCACGATTGATTTGGAATTCACGAATAGCAACGGCGGATTCCAATGGTTCAATCTTGCCGAACCGTTATATCTTCCGTATATCCCGGGAGCCGCCGGGGACGGGAACGATGCGGGCGGCGCGTGGTTCCTTTGCTACAACCAAAACGAATTGCCCGCCGGGATGCGGGCATTGAACGTGTCGAAAGACTGGTCCGTTGAACCGTGCCAAACGTGTTTGGGCGGCTCCATCGAATCGTGGCGGCAAATGACGAAGTATTTGCAAGTTTCCCCGTTCGGCATCCGCGCCCCGTTGGACTTTGAGGAATACCCGGAAATGTTCGATATTGCCCAAATCGGTTATACCAATACGATGAACTACGGAATGAACGCAGAAATATCGGTTGGATGCGACATTACCGATTTCATCATTTCCCAACGGTCCATCTTCGCAACCGTAATCCAAAAGCAAGTGGCCGCGAACGTCTTGCGCACCGTGGCGATGAATCCGGATGTCCGGGTTAACCGCAATCAAGTGAATGTTACACGGGACGAACTTTTATACGAACTGGACGGCGCACCGCAAGGACGGCCCACGGGATTGGGGTACGAACTGAAACAAGCGTACAAGGCGTTGGAATTTGATACCCGGGGACTGGACCGGATTTGTCTTAAATGCAACAACCACGGCGTTAAATACCGTACCGTTTAGTTAATTCAACGAGAAATGGCGAATAAGGGCATTTCTTCGCAAAGACGATAAATTACTTATCCGAACGGAGAAATGCCCGTAAAACGCAAAATAAAGGCCAAAACGAGGAAATGGGAATTCTTAATGACTTGCGGATGCGCGTTCAAGGCGTGAACGATGGATTGCAGACCGGCGAATTGGTCCGCAATGTAATGGTGCGCCATCCGGACGATATACTGGACTTGCAGAAAATGCAACTGTTCCAAGGACTGACCGCAAGCGGAAAGGACATTCGCCCGTACTATTCGGAAGATTTGAAACCATCCGGATATTTCCATTCGAAGGATTCCGCCGCCCGGTATTCCGCTTGGAAACTGACCGGAATACGCTACCCGTATCGGGCGAACAGAAACCCGGATGCGCCAAACCTCTATATAAACGGGAAATTCCACGATGAACTTGGCGTACAATTCGCGGCGGACACCGTTGGAATCGTCCCCACAACGCCCTATTCTGCCGGAATTATGGCAAAGTACGGAATCAATACGTTCGGCCTTATGCCGGACAACTGGGCCGTTATATTTGAACAACGTGGCGCATACGCCGAATTGATGAATGAATTAAAAATACGTCTTTATGTCTAACAACGCCCCGACTATACAGAACCCGGTTATGTTGGACCGGATAATTGGCGAAATCCAACTTGGATTGGCCAACAACATAAGTTGGTTGGATGTGGCCTTTGGCCGGTCCCAACGTCTTATCAAGGCGATGGACGGGAAAAAGATAATTACCCCGAACGTCTTTTGTGGCGGATGGAACGGCCACGGGGAAAATGATTACATAGAAGTTTCCCCGGATTCGAAGATTGGGAATTTCTCTTTCTTCGAAATTGAGGACCCGCAGACCATAGACAATGGGCCGTGGGCGCGGTCCATCAAGGCCCCGTTCGGCCTTATCGTTTGGTTTGACTTGACCCGGGTATATAACGAACCGGCCAACCGGAACACGGAATACTTGAAAGCGGAAATCCTACGTCTTTTGTCGGGCCGTTCCGGATGGGCATTGTCGCAAGGCCGCATCTTCATTAACAGAGTTTACGAACGGGCGGAAAACATTTACCGGGGTTATACCCTATCCGAAATTGACAATCAATTTTTGATGCATCCATTCGCCGGTTTCCGGTTCGATGGAATCTTGGAGTTTGACGAACTATGTGTGGAATAATCGAATTCGTGTGTTGGGTTGCGGTTGTCGCATTGACATCCGCATTCCTTTTGGGCCTTGCCGTAAAATGGCAATGGTTGGAATGGTTGCAGATACACGCCCCGAACGCATTCTTTGAAAAGATGTTCAATTGCAAGTTCTGTTGCAGTTGGTGGGTTGGCGTGATTATTTCGTTATCTTTGTGTGTGGCAACTGGCCAATGGGTATTACTGGCCGTGCCGGTTTGTTCAACAGTAATCGCAAGGGAATTATGGTAACGGTCGAAATTGGGAAACACAAAGTGGAAATGTACGATTCAATAGACGAATTGCCGATTGAACGTTCCCACAAATACCAAAAAATGTTGCTGATTGATTCGGGCATTGGGGCCGACATCAAAGCGTTTGACGAACGGATTGAAAAGGCCCGCCGTTTCATTATGGACGGAAAGGCGGATAAGGCCCAACAAGAATTGGATAACTTGCGCCAAACGGTGTTTTTCATCCAAAACGGAATAAACCCCAAACATCGGGCGTTCGCCGCGTTGGTCACGAAGATTGATGGAAAGGAATGCACCGAAATTTCCGACGATGCGTTGGCCCGTGTCACGGAATTGTTGAAGGATGCGCCCGAAAAGGAACTGACCGCCCGATTGGAAGCGGTCAAAAAAAAAATTGACGCGGAATTAAGGTTATATTTCCCGACATCGTTCGCAGATTCGCAGATAAAAGAATACTACGATTTACTGAAACAACGGACAATGGCGGTTTTACAGAACATCATTGCCGGAGTTAGGAACCCGGACGAAACCCCGGAAATCGAAAAGTTAACCACGGCGTTGATAACGTATTCCAATCCGCAGTCATTCGTCGGGCCGGACGGGGCAGAGGTCCAGTTTGACAGACAATTTGAAAACCTTTGTTTGGCATTGTCCGAACAATTGCACGTAAACCCAAAGAAATTTACCGTTTTGGAGTTCTACAACGCGTTCGAATTCGTGAAGGATAGGGCGAAACAGATGGAAAAGGCCCAAAAACGGGCAAATAAGACACGATAACGGAAAAGATAAGTAATTTATCGTCCCGGAAAAGATAAGCCGAAATTCGGGACTTTTAGAAAAATTAACTGATATGGATAACCCGAACCCCATTCGTTATTCGGATTTGATTGCGCCCGATGATTCCATAAAGAATTTGATGGCGCAGTTGGACGAACTGATTGCCAAATACGAATCCGCAAAGACAAAGATACAAGGCGCGGCCCAACAAGCAGCACAAAGTATGGCCAACTTATCCGGGGCCACGGAAGAACAACGGCAACAAATCACGTTGTTAACAACCGCGTCCGACAAACTTACCAAGGCATACAAGGAAAGCGCGGACGCGGAAAGCGAAACATATCGCCGTCGGCAACAAGTGATTACCGCCGTAAAGGAACAACAACGGATTGACAAATTGATTGTCGAAATTAACAATTCCAAAGAGGGTTCCTACAAGCGTCTTTCTGCCCAATATCGGTTAAACAAAATCCGGCTAAACGAAATGACGGCGGAAGAACGGAAAACCGCCGGGGTCGGTAAGGAACTGGAAACGGAAACCCGTTTGATATATGAGGAAATGTCCCGCTTACAACAAGCGACCGGCAAATATACGTTGGAAGTGGGACACTATCAAAACGCATTAAAGGCGTTGCCCGGGCCGATTGGTCAAGTTGTCACGAACTTAACCAATATGCGGTCCAATTTGCATAACATCAGCACGTCCGGGTTGCCAATGGGCGCAAGGGCCGTACAAGGTTTTGCGACGGCATTAAACGGAACGGTCGGAATATTGATGGTATTTGTACGTTACTTGACCGGTTCGGCAAAGACAATGCGCGAATTCGAACAAGCCAACGCCAATTTGTCAACGATATTGGGAACAACCCGGGACGAAATGAAAGCGTTAACCGATTCGGCCTTAATGTTGGGGCGGACAACTGAATATACCGCGTCGCAAGTGGTCCAGTTGCAAACAGAGTTGGCGAAACTTGGATTCGGGCAGGGTTCCATTATGTCAATGCAAAAACCAATTTTGCAATTCGCAACGGCGGTCGGGGCGAATCTTGCGGATGCGGCAAGCGTGGCCGGTTCGACATTACGTGCGTTCAATCTAACCAGTAAGGAAACGGACGAAGTATTGGCAACGTTGGCCGTTGCCACGAATAATTCCGCATTGTCTTTTGAGCGCATACAGAATTCAATCGGTACGGTGTTCCCGGTCGCAAATGCGTTCGGTTTGTCTGTGAAAGATACAACCGCATTGTTGGGTTCATTGGCCAATGCCGGATTCGATGCGTCAAGCGCGGCCACGGCAACACGAAACATTATATTGAAACTGGCCGACGCTAACGGGAAGTTGGCAAAGGCAATGGGCGGACCGGCCAAGAATTTCGACGAAATCATTGACGGCCTTATTAAGTTGCGCAAGGCCGGAACCGACTTGAACACGGCGTTGGAACTGACGGACCGGCGAAGCGTCGCGGCGTTCTCCGCTTTCATATCCGGCGCGGAATCCGCCCGGGAATTGCGGGCATCATTGGAAGATGTGAACGGCGAATTGGAACGCATCGAAAAAGAACGGTTGAATACGGTTGAAGGTTCGACACTTTTGTTAAAATCCGCGTGGGAAGGCCTAACATTGGCGTTCCAAGATTCAAACGGCGCAATCAAAGATACGATTGATTGGTTGACCAAGTTAATACAGAAAACGCAAGAATTGTTGTTCCCACGGGAAACGCGCATATCCGAAACGGCGGAACAATATACGGAAACATTTCAAGAATATTACAAACAATATGGCGCGGACGCGGCCCAAAGTTACATCAATGCGTTTGTTGAACAATTCGAAAGTTCGGCAGAAAAAGCCGGAAAAGATGCCGTTTTCGATGGCGTGTTGAACAAATGGTTGGGATTTGGACAAAAACAACGTATGGCGAAAATTACCGCCGATAATGCAAAGGCGGTACGGCAAGCGGCGGGAATTGTCATTACACAGATACAAAATGATGCGGACGAAGCGGCCCGGCAAGCGCAACAAGCGCAAGAGGAAGCGGAACGCAGACAACAACAGTTGAACGCTGAACAGAAAAAGGCCATAGAAGCGGCCAAGAAACAACGGATTGCGGACCGCCGGGCGGTTATCGAATCCATTGACTTGGAAATATCCATTACGGAAGCCGGAACGCAAAAGATGTTGGAATTGCGCCAAGACAAAATCGAAGCGCAACGGCAATTGGAGTTGGAACAGAACCGGCAAAAGACCATTACGGAACGGCAAGACGAAGCCGCCATTAACGCCAAGTATGACAAACTGAAATTGGATGCGGTCAAGACATTTAACAACGAGGTTGCCAAACTGAATGTTCAAAGACTGCAAGCGGAACAACAAGCGATTCAATTGCAGATTGCCATAACGCAAGACGGTACGCAAGAAATGTTGCAATTGCGGTTGGCCAACATCGAAAAGCAACGGGAAATTGAGATTGAGCAAAACAAACAGAAGGACGAAAAGGTAAGACAAGCGGAATCCGCCATCAATGCCAAGTACGATGCGATGCGTTTGAAGGAATCCGCCGATTTCAACAATAAGTTGGCGCAACGCGACTTGAAAGCCGCGCAAGACTTGGCGCAAGCGGAATTCAATTTGTTAGACCGGAACGAACGGCAGAAAACAATATTCAAACTGCAACAAGAAAAGGCCCGTTTGTTGGCAATCCTCAAACTGAATGAAACGGCCACGGAGAAAATGACGGAAGATGAAATTAACGCCGTCAAAAAGACCATCGCCGGGATTGAGAAAGAAACGGCCCGACTGGGTTATAACAATCTTTACGAACTGTTGGGATTGAGCATAGACCCGGACCAACAAGACGCATTGAATACGGCCATTGATTCCGTGAAAGATGCCATCGGTTCGTTGGTGGATTCTTGGAACGATGCGGCGGAAGCCGCCGTAAATGCGGCCAACGCGCAAGTTGAAAGCGCACAACGGGTATTGGATGCCGAAATTGAAGCACGAAACGCCGGTTATGCCAATTCCGTTGAAACTGCACAAAAAGAATTGGCATTGGCGCGAAAGAATCAGCAACAAGCCGAACGGGAACGCCAAAAAGCACAACGCGCACAATTGGCGGCGGATTCCGTCGCGCAAGCGTCATCGTTAACCACGGCATCGGCGAACATTTGGAAATCGTTGTCTGGAATCCCCGTTGTCGGTCCCGCCCTTGCGGTTGCGGCGTTGGCGACAATGTGGGCATCTTTCGCCGTTTCGAAGATTCGCGCCGTACAAGTTTCCCAACAAACGGAACAATACGAACACGGTACGGTCGAACTGTTGCAAGGCGGTTCCCACGCATCCGGAAACGATATTGACTTGGGAACAAAGAAGGACGGAACGCGCAGACGGGCGGAAGGTGGCGAATTCTTTGCGGTTATCAACAAGAGGAATTCCCGGAAATATCGCCACATCATTCCGGATGTCATTAATTCGTTCAACGATGGCACATTTGCGGACCGTTACCAACGTGCGAACGCAACGATGGCCGGTTATGCCGCTGAAATGATGGGCGGCGGAAAAACGGACGTTTCGGGCCTTGAAAAAGATGTTGCCGCCATCCGTGAACAAGGCGATATGATGCGCTATGTGGATGGTCAAGGTAATACGATTATCCGGTACAAGAATTTAACCCGCAAAATCAAATCGTAATGAACCCGATATATAAGTTTGAATTGACCGCCGGGGAAACCACGCAAAGGGCATACCCGATTTATAACGGCGAACTGTCAAAGAATTTCGAAAAGGAATCCGGGCAAGAGTTCTTCCGGGCCAAATTGTCGGGCGAACTGACGTTTGAAAGTTCGGACTATACTTTCATCGTTTCCAAGGCGTTCGATACGCAATTTGTTGTCGAAATCTTTATTTCCTACAATGCCGGGAATTCGTGGTTGTCATACTGGAAGGGTACGTTTTGGAAAACCGATTGTGAATTTGATGATGATGCGCAGACGGTCGCGGTCAAACCGACCGTTTACGACCAATATAACGACATATTGGCCGGACTGGATAAGGAATTCGACCTAATACAATTGGCCCCGGCTATGTCCGAAATAAAGGCCGATAAACGGCCAATGGTTCAAGTGTACGTTCCGGGCCAGTCTGTTATCGGTTGTTTCCTTTCCGGTATGTGGTGGGAACAAGAATGTGAACCGGAAAGCAACGAATCGAAATTGACGGAAACCGGCGATGGGAAACTAAACTTTGCCATAAATAAATCGTTGCTGATTGCGGATGTTTCGGGGACAACAACACCGGAATTGCCCGATATTTTAACGGGTGTAATAACGGGCGCGAAGTTCGACGGAAATACGCAAGGCGTACAAGACTTTATCAATGAAGAATACACATTGCGTTATCAACTGCAATCCGGTGGCGGTGGTGGCATTCAAGCGTGGTATATTATCCGCAATTCGGATTCGGTCATATTGTGGCAAAACCAAAACACGGGCGCACCGCAAACAATTAATTTGCCAATTACCGTTAATTTAACACCGCAAAACGGGGCAACTGGGAATGTTTCGTTGTATATATACGAAACGCCCGTGTATTCGCGTTACATTTGCGATACACCAATGATTGACACTTTGCCAACATTCACGTTGCCAACGGATGATATAGTGGAAAACAACCGCAATTACACCCGTGTAATCGGTTATCAATTCCCGACAACGATAGCGTTTTCCGACCGTCTTACTACAACCCCGACACAATGGGGATTATACCAACCCGGACAGTATTACCAACCGCCGTATTCGCTTGCGGGGCAAGACTTTTTTCCCGTGGCGCGTAACGATTGGGGGCGCGTTTCAATTTGGTTTGTCCCGCACGTATTCGATTCGTTCTATGAGCAACCCGCGCGGCAACCGTTCACGATTCGCAACGTTTATCCGCTTTGGTCCGTGTTGCGCGTATTGTTGGCCCAAATTTCGCCCAATGTTACCTTTGTTCAAAGTTCGGTGTGTTCGAAATTCCTTTATTCGGGCGAAAACCCGATTACTGGTTTGGAATTCGAATTGTTCATAACTCCGAAATCGAACATCGTTACGGCGGGTTATGACCAACCGGCACAAAAGGCCCCGATAACATTGCGTAATGTGTTGGATATGTTGCGCAATTGTTTCCGTTGTTATTGGTATGTTGAAGGTGGTTTTTTGAAAATAGAACACGTTTCGTGGTTTATGAACGGCGGCGCATATCCCGGAACGCCGAATTACCCCGTTGTTGGCATTGACTTGACGGCACAGAAGGTAACGAGAAATGGCAAGAAATGGGATTTTGCCAGTAACAAATTTAAGTTCGACAAGCCGGAAATGGCGGCGCGTTATCAATTCGGTTGGATGGACGATGTTACCCAATTGTTTGAGGGATTCCCCATAGACATTATTTCCAAGTACGTGAACCCGGACAACATCGAAGAAATAAACGTGCAAAAATTCACGTCCGACATTGATTATATCTTACTTAATCCCGGGGACATTTCAAAGGATGGTTTCGTATTGTTGGCGGCGGTCGAAGATGGAATTACATATAGATTGCCGTATGTCAATTATATGGTCGGAACAAACGAACATTATTTGCAAAATGCATACGTCGCTTTCTGTATGTTGCAAGCGTATTACGCTTACGATATGCCCGCCCGTTATTATTCGATTAATGGGGTCCAGTTTACGGCAAACGGCATAAAGAAATTGAAGAATCAAACGGTTAGTTTCCCGTCACGGACTGACCCGGATTTGGTCGAATTGGTCAAAACAAATTTGGGTAATGGAATGATTCAAAAATTATCCATAAATTTGTCAAGTAGAAACGTAAATGCGACATTAGTCTATGATACCGAATAACAACTTATCCGTATTGCCGTTTTACGAATCAACGGAAGAACAGAACGCCCGCAAATGGTGGGTGTATGGTCGCGTTTATCCATTGTTTACGCCCGCCGGATTCATTTTGCCGTTCCAAATCATTACGGAACATAGCGAATTTACGCCAAATAACATTACTGGTGCGACAATATACAATGCCGAAACAAACCAACAAATTGCCGGTATTGAAATTGAAATGCGTTCGGCAATAACAAAAAAGGAATTCGCGTCCTTGGGTTACGATGTATGGATTTATCCGGGTCTTTTGCCGGTTGTCAATTCCATACAGAATGGACGGTATTATTTGTTGCTTACGTGGGGGTCTTGGGAAATTGTTCGTGTTTCCGAAATCTTTACAGTTGTAAATGACATCCGACCGTATTTGAAAATCGAATGGTGGGACGTGGACGATTTCGTTATGGATGCCGGAACTATTGTTTATAAGAATCCGGCGTTCAAAAACGTTCTCTATCTTCAAAGTGACATCGCAAAACCGCAATATCTGTTCGAAGAAGAAGGGGACGAACGGGATGGTTATTTCTTCCCGACAAAACAGATTTCGGAAAAAAGATACCGGTTCAATTTCTTTGCGTCGGAATATCTGTTGGACGTAATGCGTTTTATTCGGATGGCCGATTTCGCAGAAATAACATACCACGGCCAACGATACAGTTTAGATACATTCCTAATTACCCCGGAATGGGAAGATAACGGCGATGTCGCGGCGGTGGAAGCGGTGTTCGAAACGGCCACGGTCGCAAAGAAAATCGGGTTGGGTTACATAAAGGCCCAACGGGGCGATTTCAATGATGATTTCAACAACGATTTTAACAACGAATGATATGGCAAATTACGCTAACTTGATAGCCGCGATTCAAGAGGTAGTAAAGACGAACGGGAATAATGAAATAACTGGCGCATTGTTGCAACAATCGTTGGTTGCAATGATTAATTCTTTGGGCGAAGGATTCAAATACGAAGGAATTGCCACGCCGTCAACGAACCCGGGAACCCCAGACCAAAATGTGTTCTATTTTGCGACACAGACCGGCGAATATCCAAATTTTGGCTCTCTTTCTGTCCTTGATGGGGAATTTGCCATTTTCCGTTATTCGGGTACGTGGGTAAAAGATGTTACCGGCGTTGCAACGTCCGCGCAACTGGCGGCGATTACACCGGTATTAACAGAACTGGACGGTGTAATTAACGGTGCAAATACAATAGCGTATGAGAATACCGGCGAAGCCGCATATTATAACACGGATGGGCATACACGTTATAGTGCCGGTCTTGGCGTAGTTACGCCGTTAATGAATTCGGACAAAATATTTAATCGCTTAATAACACCATTTATTCGTTCGGAATCGGCGCAGACCGTAAAATTTGCAATCGTTGAATGTTCTACAACCGGAGCAATGACACCATCCGAACAAAATGTTCTATTGACTGGAACGTTAAATGTTACAGATACGCCAACGCAATACACGATTGATTTTGAAACGGCTCAAACTGTTCGAAGGAATCATTGTGTGGCGTTCTTTATGTATGGTGCCGGTTCATCGAATCGTCCGGGCCTTCGTGCAAGCGAAGTGGGCGATAAATATAATGCGCAAACGCAGAATTATTTATTTCTTTCAACGTATAATCTTGAAAATCCTTTTTCTTCCGAATGGTCGTTATCTTCGTCCGGATGGTATGGCCCCGCGCCGATTATCAAATTGTTCTATGAATCGTTAACCGATAAGATTAGCGCGAACACCTCAAATATTGCGGACATCCAATCGGAAATTATCGAAATAATAAGCGGCGTAAACCAAACATTATATGAGAATGTTGGCGAAATCGCTTATTATGACCAATATGGCGGAAACGTTATACAACGCGGAATTGGTAGTGTTACACCGTTGTTGCAAGGTGGGACGTTTAACACGCTGATAACACCAAAGGTTCGTTCAAGTGTTGCGCAAACAATCAAATATGCCATTGTCGAATCTTCCACAACGGGTGCAATGACACCGACGAATCAAACAATCATTCAGCGTGGAACATTGGCCATAACAACCAGTTATGCACAATATGAAATTAAATTGGCTTCGTCGCATACTGTTCCGGCCAATAAATGTATTGCCATTCTATTCTATTCGGACGGAACAAGTAGCGATTCCCGCGTTTCCATAAAGGGTGGCACGTCCGGTTTAACACCTTATGATGATTCGCAACGTTATTTGTTTGTTCAAACTTCCGAACTTGCCGACCCGTTTGCAGTATCTTGGTCGCGTAGTTCGGGTTCGTATGTGGCCCCGTCCCCGATTTTGAAACTTATCATTCCGTCACAGATTCAGCAAGAAATCGCGGACACGATAGAAAACCACCCGGAAGCAATCGCGGAAGCAATAATGCCTACAATCGAAGGGGAAATTACGCAACTTGTAGAGGACGAAATACAAGATGCCAACAAGGTTATTTTTAATTTGGCATCCAAATATTATGCGGTTGTCGGCGATACCATACAATTGTTCTATCAGGGCATTGTGGGTGTAATAGACATTGCGAATTACGACATTTATGTTCATTGTCCGGTCGGCAAATGCTATGCCCGTTACTTTGAATATACACCGGTCGCATCAAATGTTGGAACGGCAACGTTTACAATATTTGTCCGCGATAAGAACGGCGTGTTACTGGGGCAAAAATCCGCGACTATCCAAACAGTTGCCGCGCCGGTTTCTCCGGGGTCCGCTAAAAATATTTTTACCTTTGGCGATTCGCTGACCGCAAACGGGTATTGGCCTTGCGAAGCCGCCCGGCGTTTGCTGAATACGAACACATACGATAATATCCAAGGGAACGGTATAAACAACATTGTTTTCCGTGGCGCAAAACAAGTGACGCGGCGCGGGCAAACTGTTGATTATTTCGGTGTTGGCGGTTGGACGTGGAAAAGTTACATTAATCCATCATCTGTTTTTGAATTCCGTTTTTATGTTACTGGTGTAAACAATGTTTCCATTGACGATGTTTATACGAACAATGGGTTCAATTACACCGTGGCGGAAATAAATTTGGTGGACGGTTCCGGGGAAATCCTTTGCACCACATCGGCATCCACGAACACCCCGCAAGCGTCCGGAACACTTACAAAGGTTTCCGGCGATGGGGACGGGACCATTACATATTCTTCGTATATACTTGAAAACGCCAATCCTTTGTGGGATACGGTCAACAATAAGATGTCTTTTATCCCTTATGTTCAGCAATGCGGCGCATCAACGATTGATGCCGTGTTTGTGTTGTTGACTTGGAATAGTATGGCATCGTGGCGCAATTATTCGGAAAACGATACAACGGGACACATTGCAGACGCAAAGACATTCGCACGGACATTGCACACGGAATACCCGAACGCAAAGTTGAAAATAATCGGGTTGCAAATGCCATCATTGACCGGCGGACTGGGAGCCAATTATAGTGGTTCATCTACCTATTTGGACCGGTTCGGTTTGACATACACGGCCATTTCATATAATATGGCGTTGCAGAAGATGTGCGAATTGGAAGAATTTGCGCCATATTGCGAATTCGTGGATGCCGGAGCGCAATTTGATTCGTTGTATAATATGCCGTATTCGACACGTCCAGTAAATACGCGTTATTTGGACGGTCCTACCGAACGCATTGGAACGAACGGAATACACCCGGCAGAACGTGGGTATTATCAAATAGCGGATGCCGTTTTTAGAAACATCGTTGCTAATCTTTGTCAATAATTATGATACGTTCATTCACACTTTACCCGGACAAACTGGCGGTTGGATTCTTCGCTGGATTCATTGGTTTGTTGGTCAATGATTTGTTACCGTTGTTTATCGCGGTAACTGTATTCGAATTCGTGGACTTTGTTACCGGCGTATTGAAATCGGCGGTTGTGGCCAAGCGGACAAAAAAGCGGTTTGCTTTCGAATCCGTCAAGGCGTGGCGCACGATATACAAATACGTATTCATCTTGATTGGCATTGTGTTGGCGGATATGTTGGCGCAAGTGTTGGCCCAAGATGGTGGCGAACGGTTGCGTTTCGCCAACTATTTCACGGCGTTCTGTTGCGGTGTGGAGTTTTGGAGTTTCTTGGAGAACGCCGCCGTCATTTCGGACCATCCTTTGTTCCGTTGGTTGCGCAAGTTTATGAAATTCAAGGTAGAGGACCAATTGGGAATGTCCTTTGATGATGCACAGAAAGAGGACGAAAAAACAGAATAGATATGAACAGAACAATTGACCATTCTTTTAAGGGTTCGGAACGGAAATTCTTGTTGGAGATTACCGCACCGGGGTTTTCAATGCACGATGATAATTTCACGGTCACGTTGAAACAGAACACCATCGTTAAGGAATTCGCAAAGGCGGACATCATCGAAGAATCGTACACGGACGAAGGAACGGAGAAATACCGTTATTATTTGTGTTTCGACACGTCGGTTTTCAATCGCGGTCCGGTCGTTTGCATTGTACGCGCATACGTCCCCGATACTGATTTCCCGGACGGGTTGCGCACAGAGATTGACCAATTCGAAATTACGGTTGTAGAACCGATTTAACGATGGGTTGTGTCAAAGTGACATTAACGCCGGTTGGCTGTATATCGTGCCGGGTTTATGCGGTCGGCGGGATTGGTGCAAATGCCAGTCCGGTCGGCGGCATTTCTGCCCGTGTGGAACGAATCGGCGGGATGGATGCAAGCGCAACCCGGGTTGGCGGTATCTTCTGCCGGGTGTTCCGGACTTGTTCGCCGAACATTCGCGGTCCGTATCTTGAAATTAACCCGACCGTGGTTTGGATATTGGCCGGACAGACGCAAAACGATGTATTCAGTAACACATTTTGGAACATACACTAAAACGATAAGATTATGGCATACGCAAGTTGGGTTTCCCCGAACAAACAGAGTGGAAACGGAAATGATACCGTTGTATGGACCGGTACACAACACACGGGGCGCAGTCCCCGGCAGACGCAAGCGGTGTTTTCCGCATCCGGGGTCGAATCAAAGACATTGACAATCATTCAAGCGGGCAAGACTGAATTCGTTATCATTGACGATACGGCGGCGATTCCGAAAACCGGCGGAACGCTGACGATTCACGGACGTTCCAATTCGTCCAAGTTGACGTTCGCGTTGACTGGGAACAACGAAATCGGTTTGGTGTTACCGGCTTCTTACTTGGCCAATTCCGTTTCGACAAATAACGGCGTGGCCATCGCCGGGGACCCGGGGGCCATCCAAGAATACGAATTCGAAATTACGTTCACGAACATTCCGGCCAACACGTCGGTTGCATCGTTGGTTTCCCAACTGACGGTAACAACCAACAATAACGTGTCGGCGGTCTGTGAAATCACGCAAGCGGAAGATTCCGCGTATCTGTCTATTTCCCCGACCACGATTAATATGGATGCGGCAGGAACGGCGGTCAACGTTACTGTTACGTCTAACACATATTGGACGGTTTCGTAATGGTTCAACAAATCGAATGGGCCGACGGGTCCGGGGATAAGATTTACATTTCGGCAAACGAATTTTCCGGCAATCAGCAAGTGGCGGTAAGTTCGGACCCGAACACGGGGGCGGCGCGTTCCAAGGTCGTGACTTTCACGGCGGGGAACGTGTCGCAAACCCTTACGGTCCAACAAGCGGCGGGCGGCGGTGGAAATCTTTCGGATTATGTGCAGGATGGTTTAGTTCTCCATTTGGACGGAAAGACCGGCAAAACCGGAAACACGTCTTGGGAAAGTGTTGTTGGAAATGTCTTGTTCACGAACAACGGCGCGACGTTCAATGCGGACCACATATATTTCGATGGAACGGATGATTATTTGAGCAACACGTCGTTTGCTACGCCGTTGAATTCCACGGGTACGATTGAAATTTGTTTTGAGAGAGAGGGAACCGGAACGCGTGTTCTTTATATGCCAAAGACCGCCAATGCGCTTGCGTTCGGTAGTGTGGGCGGCGTTTTGAACTGGTCGAACGGAACGAATCGAACTACCTATGACACGTTGCCGATGAAAGGCGTTGCAAGCGTCAATGTTAACCGGGCAATCCAAAACGGGGAAGCAATGACCGCGCACGGGAATACATATATGAGCGGACGTTCGACCGCAACCACATACATTGGTCGGCGAAGTAATGGAAGTTATTACCTTGGAAAGATTTATTCCATCCGTATTTATAACCGCGCATTGACAGAAGCGGAAATCTTGCAGAACCACGCCGTTGATAATATCCGTTTTAATTTAGGATTAAACTTATAAGTTTATGAAAACTATTGATGCAATCGTAATCCATTGTTCGGCATCAAGGGCCGGGCAGGACCTACGCGCCGCCGACATTGACAAGATGCACAAAGAACGCGGTTTTGCAATGATTGGGTATAACTATGTCATTGACTTGGACGGAACCGTGGAAACGGGCCGACCTCTTACGCGCGACGGGGCGCATTGCAATACGGCGGGGTTGTCCGGGAAATCGTACAACAAACATTCAATCGGCATTTGTTATGTGGGCGGACTGGATAAGGACGGGAACCCGGCGGACACGCGGACGGACGCGCAAAAGACCGCAATGGCCGAACTTGTTTACAGACTGATTGAGGAATACCCGATTATTGAGGTTATCGGGCATCGTGACGCATCGCCGGACAAAAACGGGAACGGGACCATCGAAAAGAACGAATGGATTAAACAATGCCCGTGTTTTTCTGTACGTGACGAATTCCCGATGGCGGTTTGCCGGGGGTAATCCAAGAAAGGCCGTTTATTTTGGATTTGAGCGCATCAAATGTCAAAATGGGGCAACTTATCATTTTTGAAAAGAAAATGGCGTAAATCGAAAATTTGGCCAAAATAACTACATTTGCACAAACCATTTAATTCTATCCGCTTTATGAACAAAGAACAACTGCAAGCGTTGATTGACGCGAAGATTGCCGGGCAGGGCAACCAAATTGATGTGGGCGGCGCATTGGCCGACATCCTTACCGCCGTACTGGGTTCGGCATTGCCGACAGAGGTGGAAAACATTACAGAAATCCCGGGCGAAATCCTTGACCAGTTGAACGTCGGGGATAAGGTCGCAAAGATTACCGGGAAACAGAAACATTTGTACGTCGTTTCGTACAAGGGCGATGGCGTTGGAGAGGGCATTTGTCTTACCTACGTTGCCGCCGGTCTTATCGAAACCGTGTCTTATGATTACACGGCGGACGGATGGGCATACAATTCGACGGACAAATGTACCATTAACGTTGACTAACGTATGAAACGTTGGTGGGGTTATGCTATTGTGGCCGCGTGTATTCTTGCGGCCACATTGTGTTTCGTTGTGGCCCGGTCGCAGATTGCCCGGGCCAATGCGGAACGCGACAGATACAAAGGTAATACGGAAGCGTTGCTGACGGACGTTGAATTGTTCCGTGTCCGGGATTCGTTGAACGCGGCCCGGGTGCAATCGCTTGAACTGACCGTTAAGGAATTCGAACGGTTCCGGGCGGACGATTCCGAACTAATCCGGCAATTGAGGGAACGGAACCGGGACTTGGCTACGGTAAACAAGACGCAATCGCAAACCATCATTGACTTGCGGGCCGTTCCGAAAGATACCATCGTAATCGTGAAAGATTCCATCCGGGTTCCGGCGGTCGCGGTCCATTGCGGGGATTCGTGGTATGACTTTGACGGGGTATTGACGGCGGACGAATTCACGGGTACGTTGCGGAATCGGGATTCGTTATTACTGGCGGAAACGGTCAAATATAAACGGTTCCTTGGGTTCCTTTGGAAAACCCGGCGGGTGCAAGACCGGAAATTGGACGTGGTAAGCAAAAACCCGCATACGCAAATTATGGGACTGGAATATGTTGTGATTGAAAGGAAATAATTCTATCTTTGCATTGTGTTGTAATACTCATAATAGATTATGTTTGCGAAATGGCCGTGTTGTGAAATACGGCCATTTTTCATATCTTTGCCATTGGAAGTTATTTTCATAATCTTTAATTGCCATTGAAACGTCCGTGTTGTGAAATACGGATGTTTTTTCTATATTTGCGTCGAAATAGTTTTTTTCATAGGTATAGCATTAAGAGTTCGCCCGCCACGTTGTGAAATTTGGCGGGTTTTTTCGTGCGTCCCCGTAATGGCCGTTTATTTTGGATTTAAGGGACTTTCGCCCCAAAATGGACCATCGACCCATCCGCCCGGAGAAATGCCGTTAAATCGAAAAATCGCCAAAAATTACTTTTTTTGTGAAAAAATCGAAAAAATAATGAAAAAAGTTTGGAGATTAAAAATAATTGCTTACCTTTGTATCGGGTTAAGGAAACAACCCGACGGACCGGGCCGGTTCCCGGAACAAAAAACAACAGTTATGGCAACGCTCAAATACACCACC
>Ga0310690_10001243_pt1 | contig 46462 bp, 20 predicted proteins | sample AusTroGonzalo_MG_2_FD_207661 | JGI IMG/M metagenome (GOLD analysis project Ga0310690, IMG submission 207661) | Bovine rumen microbial communities from tropical cattle in Woodstock, Queensland, Australia - Gonzalo_04 (v2) (version 2) | ecosystem: Host-associated > Mammals > Digestive system >... | reverse complement strand
GGTGCTGCCTGCCACCACATTGACAGAAAGTTGTTATTATAGTATGTTCCAAGGCTGTAGTCAACTGTTCAGAGCTCCAGCGCTGCCTGCCACAGAGTTGAAGGAAAACTGCTATTATAGTATGTTTTATGCCTGTTCCAGTCTGAAGGCTGCTCCTGCGCTACCTGCCATGGAGTTGGCGAGCAGATGCTATCATAGTATGTTTGAATACTGTGACCGTCTTACAAGTGTTCCTGAATTGCCTGCTACCACGTTGGCACCATACTGCTACCAAAGTATGTTCTGGGGTTGTTTCGATCTGACAAGTGTCCCGTTAAATATGCTTCCTGCGACCACCTTGACGAACACCTGCTATAATTCAATGTTCCGAGGTTGTACTAGTCTGACAAGTGCGCCAGTGTTGCCTGCCACCACGTTGGCGACTAGCTGTTATTCGCAGATGTTCAAAGGATGTACCAGTTTGACCAGTGCACCTGAATTGCCTGCCACCACTTTGGCGAACTACTGTTATAGTGAGATGTTCTCTGGCTGTACCAGTCTAACAAGTATTTTTGATAATCTACTTCCTGCCACGACCTTGGCGAACTACTGCTACAGGGAGATGTTCTATGGCTGTACCGGTCTGACCAGCACTCCTACACTTCCTGCCACGACCTTGGCGAACTACTGCTATAGTGAGATGTTCTGTGGTTGTACCGGTCTGACCAGTGCTCCTGCACTTCCTGCCACGACCTTGACGGACTACTGCTATGAAAAGATGTTCAAAGGCTGTACCCATCTGACCAGTGTACCTGCGCTATCTGTCGAAACTTTGGCGAAATATTGCTGCTGTCAAATGTTCCAAGGCTGTACCGGTCTGACCAGTGCTCCTGCGCTTCCTGCCATGACCTTGGCGAACTACTGTTATGGGAATATGTTCCAAGACTGTACCGGTCTGATGAGTGCTCCTGAGCTTCCTGCCACCACGTTGGCGACTGGTTGCTACAGGGAGATGTTCTGTGGCTGTACCAGTCTGACAACTGCTCCTGCGCTTCCTGCCACGACCTTGGCGAACTACTGCTATGGGAATATGTTCCAAGACTGTACCGGTCTGATGAGTGCTCCCGAGCTTCCTGCCACCACGTTGGCGACTGGTTGCTATGGGAGTATGTTCTGTGGCTGTACCAGTCTGACAACTGCTCCTGCACTTCCTGCCATGACCTTGGCGAACTACTGCTATGGGAATATGTTCCAGGGCTGTATTGGTCTAACGAGTGCTCCCGTGCTCCCTGCCACTACGTTGGCGACTAGCAGCTATAAAGAAATGTTCCGTGAATGTACCAATCTTTCTTCAGTGACTTGTTATGCAACAGCAAGAGATAATACAAATGCCACTATGGACTGGTTAAACGGTGTAGCGGTAGCCGGTACGTTCTATGGACCTAAAAACAGTGTTTTCGCTTCTCAAGAACGTAATGCCAGCAATATTCCTGAAGGCTGGACTCTTATTCCATTCCGTGCGTCTCTCATTACTGCTCCGACAGCAAAATCCGGTCTCGTTTATATCGGCACGGCACAGGCATTGCTCAACAATGACGGCGTAGCTGAAGGCGGTACACTGAAATACTCACTGGACAACAGCACATGGAGCGCATCTGTGCCTGCCGTCAAGAACGCCGGTGACTACACCGTCTATTACATGGTGGAAGGTGATGACAGTCATGCGGACTTCATTCCTTCGCCGAACACGGTGGACGCAAGTATTGCCAAAACGCCGCTGACCATCAAGGCGGACGATCGCACCCTCGAGTATGGTGACCCTGCCTGGTGGTGCTATCAAGCCTCCTACTCCGGCTTTGTGAATGGCGAGGATGCGGCTGTTTTGAGCGGAGCGGTACAATTTGACTGCGCATACACCGATGGCGGCAACGCCGGTACGTATTCTATCACGCCTTACGGCACCACGTCTGACAACTACGCCATCTCCTTTGTGGCGGGTATAATTACCGTCAACAAAGTGGCTTCGGTTGTCACCATCGCTCCGGCGGCTGTTGAGGGGTTGGTTGCAAACGGCTCTTTGCAGACCCTTGTTACCGCCGGTACGGTGACTGGCGGCGAGTTGCAATACAAACTCAATGACGGTGCATGGAACATAACCCTTCCGCAAGCCGCTGCTGCCGACACCTACACCGTTTGGTACAAGGTGGTCGGTGACGTAAACCATAACGATATAGCCGCAACATCTCTTGTGGTAACAATCGCCGCTCCGGCGCAGAACGCGGTAAACATCACCGCCAACCAGGACCCGCAGCACGCAGGCGTTTACTACAGCACGTTCTACGACAGTTCCGTCAGGTTCGCACTGCCCGCAGGAGTGGAGGCATACGTGGCTGCGATAAGCGGCGACGATCTGCTTCTCACAAAGATTGCCCAAGGCGGTCAGATTATACCGGCGGACAATGCCGTTATCCTCAAATCCGGTGTTCAGAACTACACCTTGACTCCGAGCGATGAAGCACCTGTATCCTTCAGCGTGGTCAACAACTTGCAAGGAACAGATGTCGCTATCAACACCCCCTCCAATTGCTATGTCTTGAGCGGTCAGGACGGCAAGGTCGGCTTCTATCAGTACAGCGGCAACACTCTCAACGCGCACAAGGCGTATGTAATCTACACCGGTGGCGGTTCCGGCATCGCGCCGCGTCGTATGTACTTTGTATTCAACGAGGAACAGACAGCAACTAGAGTCGAAAGTCAAAAGTCGAATGTCGAAAGCCAGGAGTCGGAAACCGCAAGCCGCAAGGTGATTGAGAACGGACAACTGGTAATCATCCGCGACGGCATGCGCTACAATGCACAGGGACAAGTGGTAAGGTAATGGACAATGGATAGTTGATAATTGACATTTTGGGTACGCAGGCATCCTGCCTGCTATAAAGATAAGACAGAAAAATTATGAAACGCATTTATAACCAACCCGCAATACAGGTGGCGCAGTTTGAGACCATGCCCCTCATGGAGGTTTCCAGCGAACCCGCCGGACCTGTCACGCTCAGCATCACGGGGCAGGGAACCACTACGCAGTGGTAATGGTTCTGTCGGAATCCGCAGGCAGGAAGCCTGCGGAAGAAAACACGCCTCTATATTTTAAGGTGCGGGATTCTTCAGTCCCGCTCCTTTTTTAAGCGGTCCCTGTACTCGTTGGCGGTAATGCCGGTGGCGTGTTTGAAGTAACGGTAGAAGGATGTCGGTTCGGTGAAGCCGAGTGCATAGGCTATCCGCGTGAGGGGCTGGTCGGGGGATGTCTCTATCATCTTTTTCGCCAGCGTGATGACATATTGCTCTATCCACTCAACCGGGGAGATGCCGCCGGAGGCTTCACGGATGGCTCTCGTCAGATAATAAGGGTGGAAATGCAGTTTCTCGGCGTAGAACTTCACCTCGCGTGACTCGCGGAAATGTTTCACAACCAGGTCGCAGAACCGGTTGAGGAGTTCCGCTTTGGACGAGTCTGTTTGTTTTTTATCCTGCTCGCTGCGGTAGTAATTGAGAAACTCATAGCCGACAACCATTTGTGTCAGCAGCAGTTGATGCCGGTGTGGCACTTCTTTCTCATCGTGTTTGGCGATAATCTCAAGCAGTTCCATAATCTTCATCATATTTCCGACCTGCTCGTCTGTCAGGATATATGCAGGATGGGAGTGGTATTTCTGCACGTCATGGCTGAAGGCGAGACACAGCATTTCATCGAACAGTTCCGGCTTGATGACAAGGCGCGAGAACACCAAATCGTCCGTACGGTCTATAAAGCGGATGAGGTGTCCGGGCATGACGAGTACCGCCGTGTTCGGAGTCAGCGTTGCCTCCTGCATGTCGTACATCACGCGCGTTGAGCCTTGATGCGTGAGCAGCAGATAATAGTTCGGCAGGATACGCTCCCGTCCGCAGACTGACGCGGGGAAGGCATGCTCGTAGCGGTCCACCATAATGCCGGCCTGCTCCACTTGTTTGAGCTTCGGAATCAGGTATGAATAGGACTGGGACATTATATGATGTATGATTTTTGCCGCAAAATTACTGCTTTTTCTGAAATAAAACAAACAAAAGTTTGGTTTTGCCATAAAAATTTACAAAATTGTTCGTTATTATATGCAAAAGAAGCAGTACCTTTGCAGCGATTCTTGTATGTTGTCTTACCTATGTAAAATAGGTTGTTTTCCAATCTGATGGGTATCAGCACCATGGATGTTTCCGAAGAAGGGGACGACCAGCTCAAAGCCCGCGCCCCGCGCCGCTCCATGTCGTTCTAATCCTCTTCAGGCTCATTCACAAGAGGCGGAGCATGTTCATCATGCCCCGTCTCTTTTTGTGCCATAAAGCCGGAATAAAACGGGACTGTAAACTGACAGAAAATGAAGAAAATATACATTTTTCTGAAAAATAGTTGCTTTTCAGGTGATAGATTTTGCCGTTTTTTTTGCTATATTATGGAGGGGTATATATTTTGCCGGAAACTGCCAGTGCCAATCCCAATCCCTCTCATCATATCTTTGCCAAAAAAACAAGAGAAAACTGCAAAATCCTGCAAAATTCTGTAGGAACCTGCATGAACCTGCAACTGCCGATCCCCGTTATCGTATCTTTGCACCGCCTTTCAGGAAAACGGCCTGCAAGCAGCTGATGAAACGCTACGGCATGCGGCATGGACAACCTGGACCGGAGGACGAGTGCGAATCCGGAGGGGCTTTTATAAAAATGGTATTTTTATTTGTCAGTTTGTAATTTTTGTTGTATCTTTGTCGCCGTATTTTGGTATAATGTCGGCTTTTGTGTGTCATGAGTGAAAATAATCTTCTTTCCTGTTTGCAGATAAGTTCGTCTCTCAGGCGTTCTTGTTATATGACTTTTTCGTGTGTCCTATGGTTTTTTACGGTGTGTTTGACGGCGGCATTGCCTTCTGCGGCTGCGGCGCAGTGCATCAATATGGAGACTTTGGATGCTGCGGGGACAAAATGTGCAGTTGCTAACCACGAGTATGTGCGGAAAGAGGACTATACATCTTGGTTTGAGTGGAAATGGTATGAGAACCAGAAAGAGGACTACGGGCTGACAGGTTATAACCGCGCATACGGCGTGGACAATATTCTCTGTACAAGGCAGACCGTAATAAAAACAGCAGGACAGGACTATCTGCAGTCGGCATTGAGCATGCTTCCTCCCGGTAAGACGACAAGTATAAGATTGGGTAATCCTCGTGCCGGAGGAAAAGGCACACCGCAATATTACGAACTGCAACCCACCGGCTACACCAACTGGCATCTGCAGGCGGAAGCCGTGTCGTTTGACATAACCGTGACACCGGAAAACGCCATTCTGCTGTTCCGTTATGCCGCCGTCATGGACAAGCCGACTCACCATCCGCTGAATGGCAGCAATCCGAATGCCGCGCCGTATTTCGAGGTTGGCATAATAAGCGGAAATGGCACCGTGATTGACGATAACGCGATTCTGAACGAGAACACAGGGTATTTTTCTCGCACTGGTGACAACGACCTGGACGGCCGTGCGGAATGGAAACGTTTTGCACGGACGGGATTCAGCAACTGCTATTGGAAGGACTGGACCGCGGTGGGGTTCGACCTCACGCCTTATATCGGACAGACGGTGCGCCTGCGTGTGGAGAACTACGACTGTGTGCTGGCAAGCAACACAACACGGAATTTCACCTATTGTCAGGACCACTTCTGTTATATGTACCTCTATGCCGAGTGCGCGAAGAAAGAGATAGAAGTGGAGTGCCTTGAAGGACGGAATGTACGACTGACAGCTCCGGAAGGATTCAATTATAATTGGTATGCCGCAGACAGACCTGCCGTGACACTTGGTACAGGCAGAGTCCTCACGGTGACGAGTGACGGCAAAACGAAGTATTGCTGCCGTCTGACACAGACAGAGGGTATGACCGGCAGTTTCGTGCTGGAAGCGCAGCCGCAGTGCTCTATTACCAAGTACATCTATGAAACCGTCTGCGAGAAGGAACTGCCCTGTATTTTCAACGGCAAGAAACTGACAGAGAGCGGTATCTACACCCATACCGTTCAGTTGCCGAGCGGCATAGACAGCACAACTTACTATGTGCTGACCGTGCAAAAGGCTGTGAATGCCCGCATAGAGAGCGCGTCGTTCTGCGAAGGGACGGCCTACACTTGGAAAGGGCACGGCGCGCGCTTCGCCGCGCTGACAACCCCGGGTATCTATAAAGACACACTCCGTTACAAAAGCGGCTGTGACTCGGTGCGTTGCGAGCTTCATCTGGAGAAGCAGGACCAGGTGCGGGTGACGGAGACATACAGCCTGTGCAAGGAGTATTTTGACGGCGGCAACGGCTTCAAATGGCACGGGGTGGACGTATCGGGTTTTGCATTCAATGGCAAACAGGTAACAGGAGCGGCCGTAGAAGGTTGCGACACTCTGTTCACCCTTGAACTGAAAACCGTGGAAACCGTAGTGACGCACGACACCGTGGTAGCGGAAAAATACGGGTTCGTGTGGCACGGAAAGAATATTGACCAGGATATATTGGCACCGTTGTTTGAAAATACGGGTCTGGTGGAGACGGTCGGAAACTGCAAGGAGAGATTCTACCTGCACACCATCATCGCCAAGATGGAGACAGAAGAGGTAAGCTGTTGCGACAACGAACTGCCCATCACGTGGCGCGGTCAGAAGATACGCGGCATGCAGGACAATGGCAGGCGAGTCTCGCAAAAGGATATACATGGCAAGGATAGTGTGTTTTACACACTCGCACTGACGGTACTGAACACATCTTCGTCAGAGATACAAAAGACTATTTGCTACGGCGAGAAATTTGATTTCGGCGGGAAACTGCTTGACCGCGAGGGGGTGTACACCCGCACGACGAAGAACAGCGTCGGTTGTGACAGTGTGATAACCCTGCATCTCAATGTGACAAAAGAGCCGCTGGAGGATGTGCTGAACGACGGCATCTGCGTGGGCGAGACCTACCAATGGACGGAACATGAGAAGAAATTCCCGGCCGGTCTGACCGAAGCAGGTACTTATTTTGATACGGTAAGATATGCCTCGGGCTGTGACTCGATCCGCTACACGTTGAATCTCTCGGTCTATTATCCGTCATACGCCGATATCTACGACTCGATTTGCAAGGGCGATTCAATCCGCTATTTCGATACGGTACTTTATACGACAGGCACGTACCGCCGCACGATACGCAACTATGCAGGCTGCGACTCGGTGGTGGATATTCACCTGAAAGTCCTGCAGCCCTCCGATACGGCGATAACCCGGTATGTGTGTGAGGGTGATTTCTTCACATGGGAAGGACATGACTCGCGTTTTGCCCACCTTGTTCCGGGCGACTACCAGGACACCTTGACCAACAGACACGGATGCGACAGCGTAATAACGCTTCACTTGCTGTTAAGCGATAAGATCCGTGTGAGTTGCGAGGAAACGCTGTGCAAGGGAGACCATATTATCTTTGCTGACTCTGCCATATATGACGGCAATGTTTACACCCATACTTTTGTGCGTGAGGGACTATGCGACTCGGTGGTGACACTGACGGTGAAAGAAGTGCAGCCGACCTTTTCTTTCATAGAGGCCTCCATTTGTGAGGGCCAGGGGTACATGTTCTTCGGGCAGGAACTGAAGACGGGTGGCGAATATCAGCATACATTGGTTAATGCGGCGGGCTGTGACTCGGTGATAACCTTGCAACTGACACTGAATCAGCCGTCATCTGCCTCGCTCAAGGATACTATCTGCACAGGGGAGACCCTGTTGTTCTTCGGGCAGGAACTGAAGACGGGCGGCGAATATCAGCATACGTTGGTCAATGCGGCAGGCTGCGATTCGCTGATTACGCTGCAACTTACGGTAGCATCGGCTTATAACAGCGATTTGACGGCCTCTGTTTGCGAAGGCGGCGTGTGCACGGTGTTCAGCGATACGCTGCTGAGGACGGACGGCGATTACACACGGTCTTATAAGACGGTGGCGGGGTGTGACTCCACGGTAACAGTGCATCTGACGGTAGGCAACCAGGTTATCTTCCCGCTGGAGGCCTCTTTCTGTGAGGGAGGATCGTATGTGTTCGCTGATTCGGTCATACGTGATGCAGGCAAATACAGCCATACTTTTGTGCGCGAGGGACTGTGTGACTCGATGGTTGTCTTGAACCTTCTAATGGATTCCGCGCGCGTCTATTACGATACGGCCACTATTTTCCCGGGTGGCATCTACACGTTGGGAGAACGCCGTCTGTCAGTGCCCGGAACCTGGCTTGACACAACTTACGAAGAGGGTACGCACTGTATGTCCGTGACCTCACTGACGCTTTATGTGGTGGAGAAGGATACTGTCTTGCGCGACACGGTGGTTCTCTGTAATGGCGGACCTTACACATGGGAGGGGCATGCCGGTTTCGAGCATCTCACCCAAAGTGGTCTTTATGTGGATTCGTCGCTTATGAAGGTGCGTTACGAACTTCTGCTTGCCGTTTCGCCGCTTCCGTTGGAGATAAACGACTCGGTTGTCATAAGTTCCGGTGAGAAATATGATTGGAGCAATCATCCCGGCTTTGAGAACCTGACCGAAACGGGTGTCTATTCCGACACGCTGCTTGCTGGCTCGGGCTGCGATTCGGTGTATTACAATCTCCATCTCTATGTCTATAGTCCGGAGATGCGTGTCTCTGTGGCGGTGGACACGGCCTGCGCGGACGACCCGGCTTTCACGTTGCGGCTCCGTGCTGAGGACAGCCGTGCAGTCACATGCGATGTCCTTTTCGGCGGACGGGCGCATGAGCGGCATTTCCGTGACACACTCGGCCTGTCGTTGCCGGAGGGCGGAGGTGAGATCCTGTTTGCTGTGGATATGCCGGTTGGTGCCGACTCGCTGGATTATGTGCGTCCTGATCGTTACGATTTCCAGATACGGGTGACAGACATTTTCGGCCATGAGGCGCTTTTTGCGGATACGCTTACGGTGCTTTATCCGGCATGGATTCTTGTCCAGCGTTGGAATGATGTGCTGATGCTCTCTAACGACAGATACAACGGCGGCTATACGTTCTCGTCGGTGCGTTGGTATCATGCCGGTTCCCTGGTGGAGGCCCGCGGTGACAACGACGGTTATATCTGTCAGTCCCTGGTTATGGGAGATCCTTATTGGGCGGAACTGACACGCACGGACGACGGGCGCACGATGCGCACCTGCATAGTCTATCCGTCGCCTCAGACCAACGAGACGACATTGGCGGATATGGCGGTGTCGCTTGTGCCGCGTTCGTGGGGTGACAGCCGCCGGATAGGGGTTGCTGCGAATTGTTCAGGCACGTATCTGCTGTATGATGTGGCGGGCCGTATTGTCGGTTCCGGCTTTTTCGGAGAGGGTTACGGCTCGCCGGACATCTGTCTGTCGTCCTCCTCTTCGGCAGGTACTTATCTGGTGGCATTCCGTGCCGACGACGGGCGCACCGTTGTCCGCAAATGGATAGTCCGTTGAGCCTGTTGCCATAAAAATTCGGGCTTTTGGTGTCAAAAAGTCATAAAAGCGCAAAAAATATTTGCGCGTATGGCTTTTTTTATGTATCTTTGTCGCCAAATATGGTACGACCTGCCTCGTTCGAATGATGAAGTGGGGTTTGTTTGCCAGAATATATGTATTGAATAGTTGATAAATTCATGTCTATGAAACGGATATTTTTACGTATTCTCGGTCTTGTCGTATTGCTATTTGTTGTCATTGCAAATTCTGCCGTGTATGCACAATGTCCGGGAGAAGAAAAACTGGATGATGATTACATCGCGTTCAAGAACTCCTACGGGGACATTATAAATGTCACGCAATATACAATGAACCAAGATGACTGGTGGTGGCATGGTACTGCAGAAAATCAGTTTTTCAAGGTGGAGGCATACGATCCGAGTGCTCCGGATGATGAGAAGAACTATATTGTCTTGTTTTTCTGGGCGGCCATATCGACAGGGGAATATCAGGTATATACGGATTTCGCCAAAGGTCCAAAAGCGAAAGAATATTATATTGTAACACCGATAGCAACCTATTCTCATACTGAATATATCGGTTGGTATACCCATGATTATTATTATTGGAAAGTGGATAATTCGGCGATTAATAATAGTGTAACGAATTACTCCTATGATAACTATTATGATTGGGGGATGTGTGCTGTTTCTTCTTTTCAGGGGAATCGGAACAGATATGGACAGATTACACCCAGTTATGACATCTCCTATATATCTTCCATCGTGGTAGAAGAAGGTGAAGGGGGAACCTTGTATATAAAATTGATAAGAAAGGACCCGCAAACCGGAGAAGAGCGTTTGTATCTTACAATTGGAGAACCGAAAAAACCGGACAACATTTATCCGCTTGCTGTATCAATCAACGGGAAAGGCAGTGTGGAAGTGAGTCCTGATTGTGAGTTCCATAACATTGGCGAAACAATGACTCTTACTCCCAAACCTGCAAATAGGAGTATCTGTTTCAAACAATGGACGGGAGCGGATGCCTCCTACGTGACTGACAACGGAAATGGCACTTACAGCCTTACCATGCAGGCGCGTGAGATGAGTGTGACTGCCAATTTCGGCCCGTGTCTGATAGAAGCGACCCAGACCGTCACGCTGTGCGGCACCGACCTTCCTTATACATGGCACGGTACGGTTTATTCCGAGCCGGGTTCTTATACGAATGAATACACCTGTCCGAGTCTTGTCGAGGCGCTTACTGACAGTATCACTCATCTGGTTCTCACCATCTATCCGTCTTACAATCTTACGGACGGCGCGACCATCTGCGAAAGTGAACTTCCCTACACCTGGGAGGGAGAGACCTTTACGGCGGCAGGTACCAGAACGAAGACCTTGCAGACCATAGCCGGTTGCGACTCGGTTGTGACATTCACTTTGATGGTAAATCCGACTTACAATGTCACGGACGGCGCGACCATTTGTGACAGCGAACTTCCCTACACATGGGAGGGCGAGACGTTCACTGCGGCAGATACCAAAACGAAGACCTTGCAGACCATAGCCGGTTGCGACTCGGTTGTGACATTCACTTTGACGGTGAATCCGATTTACAATGTCACGGACGGCGCGACCGTCTGCGAGAGCGAACTCCCCTACACTTGGGAGGGCGAGACGTTCACAGCGGCAGATACCAAAACGAAGACCTTGCAGACTATAGCCGGTTGCGACTCGGTTGTGTCTTTCACGTTGACGGTGAATCCGACTTACAATGTCACGGACGGCGCGACCATCTGCGACAACGAACTTCCCTACACCTGGGAGGGCGAGACATTCACTGCGGCAGATACCAAAACGAAGACCTTGCAGACCATAGCCGGTTGCGACTCGGTTGTGACTTTCACTTTGACGGTAAATCCGACTTACAATGTCACGGATGGTGCGACCGTCTGCGAGAGCGAACTCCCCTTCACCTGGGAGGGCGAGACGTTCACGGCCGCTGACAGCAGAACAAAGACTCTGCATAGTAAAGTTACGGGCTGTGACTCGGTTGTTACGTTCACACTTGCGGTTCTTCCGACTCTCCATGAGACCGTGTTGCGCACGGTCTGCGATAAGGCTCTTCCCTACAAATGGGACGGACTGACTTTCAGCCAAGCCGGGATACAGACCCGCACGCTGACAAGTCAGGTCACGGGTTGCGACTCGTTGGTGAACTATACGCTCTCTGTCAGCACGGGATATATGGTCATTGACGGCGTCACTATCTGTCAGAGCGAATTGCCTTACACCTGGGAAGGCGAGATATTCACGGAAGCAAAAACGGACACCCGCACACGGACCTTGCAGAGCAAGACAACAGGCTGCGACTCCATAGTCACGTTCACGCTCACGGTGCTTCCTTCGCCGGCAACCACCATCACCGATGTTTTCTGCGAGGGCGATACATATCAGTTTGCGGACACCCTCATTGCGGATGCTGGTACCTATATACATAGGTTCGCGCGCGAGGGAAAATGTGATTCTGTAGTGACGTTGGTTCTTGACCGTCATCCGGCGCCGGTGACTCTCCCGCTTGAGACAGCTACTGTGGTGCCGGGCGGAACATATACATGGCTCGGTCACGGCGACCGTTATGCCGCTCTCTCGACCGATAGTACGTATGCCGATACCGTGCGTTATGCCACGAGCGGCTGTGACTCGGCGTATTACACGCTTCGTCTCTATGTGGCCAGTCCGGTGCTCCGCATGGAAGTGTCGGCGGACACGGCCTGTGCCGGCGACCCCGCTTTCACGCTCCGTCTCCGCACGCTGGAAGGTGTGCCGGCGACGTGCGACATCCTGTTTGACGAACCGGCTCACAGCCGCCATCTGTCGGATACGCTTGCTCTGCCTCTGCAAGCCGGAGTGGAGGAAAATGTTGTGACGGTTGATCTGCCGGTCAATGCGATGGATTCGATGGACTATCTCCGTCCTGACAACTACGGCTTTACGGTCCGTGTCACTGCCGCGGGCGGCAATACGTATGATTATCCGTGTTCTCTGGCGGTGCTTTATCCTTCGTGGGTTCTCTTCCAGCGCTGGGATGATGTGCTTTCTGTTGCCAACGAGCGGTATAACGGCGGTTATACGTTCTCTGCCATACGCTGGTATCATGACGGCAAACAGATAGAGGAGACGTATGGCGACAACCGCGCGTATGTCTATCTGCCGCTTGCGATGGGTGAGCCGTATTGGGCGGAACTTACCCGTTCTGACGATGGCAAGACGTTCCGTACCTGTGCCTTCTATCCGCAGCCGCAGAACGGCCAGATGTCCGGACAGGCGTTGCATGCGCGTCTCGTGCCGCGCCGCGATGCCGACAGCCGTCAGGCGCAGATTGAGGCGGATGCCGAGGGCCGCTATATGGTCTATGACTTTGCGGGCCGTGCTGTGATGTCGGGCGTGTTCAGTTTCTCTGACACGGATCTCCAGTTCCCGTCTTCGGCGGCCGAAGGAACCTACCTTGTCTTCTTCCGTGCTGACGACGGCAGAACCGCCGCCTGCCGGTGGATAGTACGGTAAAATGCGCTACCTTGAAGGAAAAAATAAAGAATTTGCAGCAAAAGTTTGGATAAATACTTTTTTTTGCCGTATTTTTGCAGGGTTGAAAATAGTGTACTTATGAAACATATTTTTAATAAGACATTGTGTGTTGCGTTTGTCGGCATGGTGTTGTGCAGTGGCGTTTGTGCGCAGGGAACCATTGACCTGCTCAATTACAGCGAATGTTCTATTAAATACTATGATTGGGACTACAGAACCGAGGACGGACAGCTGTACGGCTGGGAATTGTCTTCAAGGTCTGAACCAGATGGTACAAGGCATAAAATCTTGAATTCTGCCAATGCCTCTGATATAGATCCGTCCACAGGCATAAGCCAGATGCCATCTGGCGAGACATCTGCTTTGCGACTTGGAACGGACATGTATAATGTGACTTACGATGCGTATGGCAATATTGTGGACAGCGAAATGGGGAAAGGTGGCGGTGTTGTCTTTAGTTACAATGTGACACAAGAAAATGCCATTCTTTTTGTCAAGTATGCAACGGTGTTGGAGGATGCTATGCAGGATCATATCAACACGTTGGAGAATCTGATAGGTCAGACTGTATACTATTTGGGTACTAATCTGTCCATAGGTGATGTTGCCATGTTTAAGTATTTGTCTGACTGGCATTACCAGCAGCCTTTGGTGCATTTCTCTCTTGCTATTGACAATTCAGAGTTGGGATGTACAGATCGTTATCAGTCGCTTTACGATGAATCAGGAAATCAGCTCAAGCTTACCGATGTTTGGCAGTATAATCCATCCGATGATCGCGGACACCCCGTTTATTACAAACCATGGTCGCTTATGACATTCGATCTGACACCTTACATTGGTCATAATGTTTCACTCGTGATGGAGTATTACGATTGTGCACAGGCGGGCTGGTTTTTCTTTGAGGACGACAAAAATGATGTGTATCCTCAGATTTACACTTGTGATGACCACCATTTTGCTCGTCTATATAGTCATGTCAGTTGTTCGTCTAACCAACTGACCTTGTTGGAAGAACGCTGTTCTCCCCAACCGCAAGTCACGTATCAGGCTCCTGACGGTTTTGCATCTTATCGTTGGTATTCTTCACAAAATACAGACTTGACTCTAGGTACAGAACAGAAATGTACTTATATCTATAACGGCAGTGAGGCTCTTGATTTGTGTTGTGAGGTAACATCGGTATTTGCTTGTGACCCCACAGTTTTGAAACAGCATATTGTTTATTGTCCGGCCAATTGTGTAACGCCGGATCTGATGCTTGTCGAGGATCTGGCAGACGGTGTTACTTATAAGGCGACAGACGGCTTTGCATATCAGTGGTACACATCAAAAGACCCGTTGCAGATAATCAGCAATGAACAAACCTGTACTTATATTTATAATGGTAATGAGGAGTTGGATTTGTGTTGTCGGCTGACTGCACACAGCGAATGTTCTCCCGTCGAGTTAAGACAACATCTTATCAGTGCTACGGTATGCGACGCTTATGAGGCATGCAATGGTATTTCTTATACCGCTTCTGGTAACTATGATATTGCTTGTGTAGTGAATGAATCTGCTGATGTTTCTGTTCATCTCCATCTTACTGTACAGGAACCAATAGTGTATCCGCAGGAAAAAGCGACATTCTGTCCGGGTGACCCGTCTTTTGCCTATTCGTGGGTGGGGCATGAAGGACGTACATGTACGCGCTGGGTCAATGGTGTTTCTGTCGGCAAGGTATCTGTTATCACCGAAGCAGGCACCTATCGTGACACGGTGTTTTACAATACGCTCAATTCATCAGGGACATACTGCCCGAAAGAATGTTATGAGCTTGTGCTGACGGAGAATGAGATATTTAATCTGTCGGATGAAGCAATTGTCTGTGAGAATACCCTTCCTTATATATGGAAAGGTACGGATGCCAACGGCCCGTTTGCTGTGATTTTAACCCAAGCCGGAGATAAGGACACCACTTTGACGTCTGTCATTACCGGTTGTGATTCTGTGGTCACGTTCTCACTCACAGTGTTGCCTGTTTATAAGGAAACAGAGAAATTCTCCGTCTGTGAAGACGAACTTCCTTACATGTGGAAAGGGACGGATGCCAATGGCCCGTTTGCTGTGATTTTAACCCAAGCCGGAGATAAGGACACCACTCTGACCTCAATCATCACCGGTTGTGACTCCATAGTCACCTTCACTCTTTCTGTCATTCAGATAGATTCCGTTATGGTCACCGATATTTTCTGCGAGGGCGATACATATCAGTTTGCGGACACCCTCATTGCGGATGCTGGTACTTATATACATAGGTTCGCGCGCGAGGGAAAATGTGATTCTGTAGTGACGTTGGTTCTTGACCGTCATCCGGCGCCGGTTACTCTTCCGCTTGAGATGGCCACTGTGGTGCCGGGCGGAACATACACATGGCTTGGTCACGGCGACCGTTATGCCGCTCTTTCAGCCGACAGTACGTATGCTGATACCGTGCGTTATGCCACGAGCGGCTGTGACTCGGCGTATTACACGCTTCGTCTCTATGTGGTCAGTCCGATGCTCCGCATGGAAGTGTCGGCGGACACGGCCTGTGCCGGCGACCCCGCTTTCACGCTCCGTCTCCGCACGCTGGAAGGTGTGCCGGCAACGTGTGATATCCTGTTTGACGAATCGGCTCACAGCCGCCATCTGTCGGATACGCTTGCTCTGCCTCTGCAGGCCGGAGTGGAGGAGAATGTTGTGACGGTTGATCTGCCGGTCAATGCGACGGATTCGACGGACTATCTCCGTCCTGACAACTACGGCTTTACGGTTCGTGTCTATGCCGCGGGTGGCAATACGTATGATTATCCGTGTTCTCTGGCGGTGCTTTATCCTTCGTGGGTTCTCTTCCAGCGCTGGGATGATGTGCTTTCCGTTGCCAACGAGCAGTATAACGGCGGTTATACGTTTACTGCCATACGCTGGTATCATGACGGAAAACAGATAGAGGAAATTTACGGTGATAATGGCGCTTATGTCTATCTGCCGCTTGCGATGGGTGAGCCATATTGGGCGGAACTTACCCGTTCTGACGATGGCAAGACGTTCCGTACCTGTGCCTTCTATCCGCAGCCGCAGAACGGCCAGATGTCCGGACAGGCATTGCATGCGCGTCTGTTGCCGCGCCGCGATGCCGACAGCCGTCAGGCGCAGATTGAGGCGGATGCCGAGGGCCGGTATATGGTCTATGACTTTGCGGGCCGTGCTGTGATGTCGGGCGTGTTCCGTTTCTCTGACACGGATCTCCAGTTCCCGTCTTCGGCGGCCGAGGGAACCTACCTTGTATTCTTCCGTGCTGACGATGGCAGAACCGCCGCCTGCCGGTGGATAGTACAGTAAAATGCGCTACCTTGAAGGAAAAAATAAAGAATTTGCTGCAAAAGTTTGGATAAATACTTTTTTTGCCGTATTTTTGCAGGGTTGAAAATAGTGTGGGTTATATGGAAACGATTACATTAGAATATGACAAGAAAAACCCTTTTGCTCAAACATTGCTGGAAGTAATAAAACAGAGCGGGGTATTTACATTATATAAACCTAAAACAGCAGACTATAGTCCGTATAATCGGCAGTTTGTCCAGGAAGTGCTTGACAGTGAAAAACAGGAGGGGAAACGCATTGCCATTGATGATTTATGGAATTAGAATTCAAGCCCAAGGCTTTGCGAGACATTGAGGATTGGAAAAAGTCCGGTCAGTTGCAGATACAGAAGAAGATTACGAAATTATTGCGAGACATAATGGCTCATCCGTATGAAGGATTGGGTAAGCCGGAAGCTTTGAGGTATGAACTGTCTGGAAAATGGAGCAGGCGTATTTCAAAAGAAGACAGACTGATATATACTTTTGATGAAATAAACCAAGTAATAAATATATTATCCCTTAAAGGACATTATGAAGATTAGGAATATGAAACATCTCTTTACCAAGACATTGTTTGCTGCGTTTGTCGGCTTGGTGTTGTGCAGTGGCGTTTGTGCGCAGGGAACCATTGACCTGCTCAATTACAATGAATGTACAATCAAATACTACACATGGGACTATGATGTAACCCAGTACGACAATAACGGTAACCCCATGCAATACGGCTGGGTATTGGCTAAGGGCTTTAACAACGACCGGCACAAGATCATCACTAACTCCAACGGCAATGACCCGTATGTGCCTATTTCTGAGGTGCCGCAGGGGAGCAAGAGCTCCGTCCGTCTTGGTACCGGCTCACCATATACGACCCAGTTTGACAATTACTGTAACTTGGTCGCCAGTGAGACGGCAAAAGGCGGTGGCGTTGTGTTTGAATATAAGGTGACGGAAGAAAACGCACTTCTCTATATCAACTATGCCGCTATGCTGACGGAAGCTCTGCCTGACCACCTGCTCGTTCTGGAGAACATGATGGGGCAGTGGGCATGGAACGACGGTTATCAGGATTATTATTTCGGCGGTTACGCTTATTTTGAATATTCTTCCGACTGGGACTACCAGCAACCATCCATCCGTTTCTTTCTGGGTGTGGACGGGCAGGAGATTGATTGCGCAAGCAAGCACTGCCTTCTTTACGACACACAAGGAAACCGCGTGAATCTGCCCAATGATTGGCGCAAGACTTCTTTTGATGTTCCGGATCCATCCGGTTGCGTATATTACCATTATGATGCATGGTATCGCAACTGGACGCAGATGGCGGTAGACCTCACTCCCTATATCGGACACACCGTTTCTTTCGGAGCCGAATATAAAGACTGTGCGCAAGCAGGTTGGCTTCTTATGCAGGATGTATATGGAAATGTATATTATGATTATCCTCAATTGTACACTTGCGACGACCATCACATGGCACGCCTTTATCTGACGGCCTCCTGTGCGCCTGCAGGAGATGGCAAGACGGCTGCCAGTCCGCTCAAAATCACGGATGAGAACTGCCGCGCCAACCAACTTACTATCCAGGCTCCTGACGGTTTCTCGTCCTATCGCTGGTACTCTTCCTCCAACCGCAGCACACTCAGCACTTCGCGGACATGCACATACACGTTCCCCAAAGGCGAGCAGCAGGCGTATATATACTGCGATGTGATTAATAACATAACGGTTGACTGCGGCGGACAGGTGGGAACGACCACACTGAAAATTTATGTGGAGAACGACTGCAAGTGCGAGTCCGCTATCGCTACCCCCGAAACGGTCTGCGCTGACGCGGCATCGCTGCATATTGACCTCAATTACACGCAGGGCGCGCCTGTATCCTTTGACATCGCCTTCGATGAGGCGGCACTGGCACAGGGATTCCAGAATATTACAAGTCAGACGATTAACAATGTCGCTGCGATTGACATTCCTCTGCCGAAACCTGAAACGGGCTTCCTTCGCCCCGACCGCTATAACGCCACCCTTGTCATCCACCAGAGTTGCGATGAGGACAAAGTGATTCCGTTCGGTTTCTATGTCTTCTATCCCACATCTATCCTCAGCAAGAAATGGGATGATGTGCTTGCTGTCCACAAGCCGGAGTACAACGGCGGCTATACGTTCTCGTCCATCCGCTGGTTCAAGAACGGCGAAGTCATTGCGGGCAGTGGGGCTGACAACTCCTATATATACCTCTATCCGGGCAAGTTCGAGGCTGGCGACACCTATTGGGCGGAACTCACTCGTACTGATGACGGAAAGACGTTCTGCACCTGTCCTGTCACGCCGGTGCCTGCTGCGGCTCCTTCCGGCAACGGAGAGCAGGAACCCTCGCAGGATGTCCGCGAGCGCATCCAAGTATCCGCGCGCACGGACGGCAATGGCAGCATACTGCATGTCACTTCCGAACTCAGCGGAATCTATAGCATCTATGACATTACCGGCGCACTGGTTGGGCAGGGTATGTTCGGAGCCGCCTATGGAGCCGAGGAAATTGACCTCCGCCCGATGGCGAAAGGTACGTGTCTGATTGTCTTCCGGGCTGATGACGGTACTGTGGAGACGCGCAAGGTGCTCGTTTATTGATTCTTGTCTGCTGACGATGTCTGTTACCCGTCGCTCTCATATTCTTCTGCTCCTGCTTGTTTGCGCTTCTGCAACCATGCAGGCGCAGTCGTGTTTCGATATGACGGAACTGGCCTCCTCTGTCCGCTTCTTTGACCGTGACCTGGGGCTGCAGAGTGTCAAGACGGATAATACCGGTAAGAAACACTACACTTACGGCTGGAACAGGACCGAATCACCTGCCTCACATCCTCGCCAGACGCTCATCACCGAAGCCGGCAATGATGACCTCTGCCCTGGACTCTCCGTGCTGCCGCCCGACGAGACGACTTCCGTCCGTCTCGCTTCTGACGGCTATCTGTTGCCTACCGACTCCGCCAAGGGGGAGGAACTCTGTTTCGATTTCACCCTCTCCGACGAGCAGCCGCTCATCGTTGTCAAGCACGCCGTTGTCCTTGAGGCTCCCAAACACGCAATAGCCGACGAATATCCCGAACATTCCGCCCCTTATTGCCGTATCGCGGTTATCATAGACGACAGTCTTTATGCGCGTTATACCACGGAGTACTGCTCGAACTATCGCATGAGTGTCAGCCGGTTCACCTCTTTCACCGATACAAAAGGGCGGCCTGCCGTCTGGCTCGACTGGACCGCCGACACCCTCGACCTCTCTGCCTTTTCCAGCAGCAAAGTCACCATACGGCTCGACTGCCGCGACTGTGCACTCACAAGTTGGAATGTCACTCCCACAGGACGCGCTTTCAACTTTTGCGAGGAGCATCATCTCGGGCGCATTTATGCCCACCTCTCTTGTGTTCCGGCACCTTCTCCCGAACCTGAACCGGAACCCGAACCTGAACCCGAACCCGAAAAGCCGGTTTGCGATGGCACGTTCACGGCTCCTGACACGCTGTGTGCCGATGCTCCGGTATGGTCGTTGGATAACCGTTTCACCGCGGGGGCTGTCATTTCGTATGACCTCCGTTTTGATGAACGCGCGCAGGCACAGGGTCTTGTGAATGTCGTCGGCGGGACGCTTGAGTCGGACGAAGCCGGTATTGTGGTGTCGCTGCCCGAAGCCTCACAGAACTCTTTCCTCCGTCCTGATGTCTATTCCGCAACGCTGACGCTTCATACCGTCTGTGAGCGCGATACGGATATCACCCTGTCTTTCACGGTGCTTTATCCGTCTTTCGTCCTTTACCAGCGTTGGAACGATGTCCTTTCGGTGTCTAATAGCCGCTTCAACGGGGGCTACGACTTCACAGCCGTGAGTTGGTTCCGCAACGGCGTTCCTGTCGCCGGTCGCGGAAAGATAGGTGCGTGGTATTTCGAGGAAAGCGGTTTTTCCTATCCTGATTCAGGGCAGTCAGATTTGTCCGACCTGTCTGACACGTCCGCCGCATCTGACACGTCAGATGTCTATTATCATGCCGCTCTTACCCGTGCTGATGACGGACTGACTTTCTGCACGTGTCCTATCCGGCCTGTGCGCCAGTCGTCGGAAACCTTGTTTGAGTCTGAGCCGGTCAATTTCAAGCCTGCTTCGGCTCCGCGTTCGGTCTGCCTTGCTGCCCGCACTTCCGGCACATGGATGCTCTGCACCTTGTCAGGCACTTTGCTTTCCTCCGGCACTCTCGCCGCTGATACTGAAGTTGTCGTGTCCCCTGCAGACGGCATATCCGCTCCGTTGCTTCTCGTTTTCCGCTCTGTATCTGGTGTCACCCGCCGTCTGCTGGTTCCCTAAAAGCATACTTTTTATGTGATTTGTGGCGGAAAGGCTTTTCCTTCCGCCTTTTCCGGCCGTGTATTCTCGGTCGGATGACTGCCAAAACGAGTTGAACGGCATACATGCATGCATATTTCAACACAGGATTAACACAGCATTAACATAGCATTAACACAGGATTAACACAGCATTAACACAGGATTAACATAAGATGAAGGGTATATCACAAAGTCAATTGCAAGAACTGGGCGTATCCTGTGTACCGTCCGATACGCTGAGAAAGACCAACGGGAATAGGGTAGATTTCAGGACAACGGTATAATAAACGATAGTATGATTGACAGTTGGAAGAATTGTTACATGCCCATTGTCGGATAACGAGTTTGTTGATGGCTGCCTGCCGAAAATCCGCGGATGAAAGTCCGCTTGTAGAGACGGTATGCATACCCTCTCTTAAAAATTTCTGCCTGTCCTGCCGCCGTTGTGAGCATTACTGGACAGCATGAACGTGGCGTTTTGATATAAAAATCACCGCTTTGTAAAGAAAAAATCAAGAAAACCTGCAAAACGTTTGCATGTTTCTATTTTTTTTTGTACCTTTGCCGCCTACTATGGTGTGATTTGTGCTTTGCGGAACAGAAAAGGCACCGCCCTGCACCATAAACAACTGATTTCATGCACCAACAATAAAGCCTATGAAGCGAATACTACTACATATTTTCTCAATTGCTATCCTGCTCATTTTCACAGGTCAGAATGCTCATGCCCAAGCGTTTGACATGACTAATCTGGATGCACCGAACACAACATGTGAAACATTTTATTATCATGAGATTTACAAATACATAGATAACTATTCTTGTCAATTCAATGCCAACTGGGATTGGGAGCATGAAGACCAAACGGGCAAAAAGGATTACGGTCTGACAGGTAGCAAACAAGCTACAAGAACAAGGCATCATGTGATGAATCTTGCCAATGGCGATTATGAATATGACCCGTTAGTGCCCACATTGAGGACGGTTCCGGAAGGAGAAGAAACCAGTATCCGTCTTGGAAATGCTCGCGGAGCAAGATGGGACGGAAATTATTATCCTGAAGGAGAATGTGTGTATTTTGATTACCATGTAACAAAAGAGACATCTATCGTGCTGTTCAAATATGCAGCCATTATGGAGGAGGGAAGACATTCTCAATCAGGGTCACACACCGACTTCCAACCACGGATGATGATATCTGTTACAAACACAAGCAACCAGTCTTTGAATGAGAACAGACTGCAGTTCACCCGTTATGGGTTGTCTTCTCTGGAGACATCTTGCGGATGGACAAGGTTCACAGCACGTGACAGGGACGAATACAGTTCTTATCAGGCTAATTGTACTGCCTATTGGAAAGACTGGACAACAGTTGGTTTCGACCTCTCGGAATATATTGGGCAAACTGTACGTTTTCAAGTAGAAAACTATGAGTGTGCATTGGACAATATAAGAAATTCGCAGCAGTTTTTAAACAGCTATTATTGCTATGGCTACATAACAGTCAGTGATCCTGTATATTGTGGAAAGCATTATGGATATTTATACTTCAATTTAAGTACCACGTCTGATGAAATTGAGGTTGAGTGTCTGGGATCAAAGGCCAAATTGACGGCTCCTGAAGGATTCTTTTATGTTTGGTATAAAAATGGCAGTCAGCAGACACAATATCCACGCAGTACGCGTAGTATTGAAGTTGATGCAGATGGGGTGTCTACATATAGTTGCCGCTTGATTTTTATAGAGAACAGTACAGATTATTATACCACGAAGTCTGTTACAGTTCCACAATGTTCTATTGAAGCCACGGAAGAAATAAAATATTGTGCCAGCGATGGACTGCCTTTTGAGTGGAACGGCAAGGAATATTGGTCTTCCGCAACAGACGACTACACCTGCAAGAGCAAACTAAAACCCACTATCGATTCAATCACACACCTTGTCCTCACTGTCTATCCGATGCCGATATTGGACGAGCCGGAAGAAGTCACCATCTGCGAGAAAGACCTCCCGTATATGTGGCACGGGATAAGCTGCACAGAATCAAAGACTTACGAATACACAGAGTATTACGAGAACTCCTCATGTATCAAGGCGGCCTACACCCTCGATTTGACCGTCAATCCGACCACTTACGGCACTGCGACGAAGTGGATTTGCAGCAACGAGCTGGTGACAAAGGGCTATGAATGGTGGGGAACGACTTATCATAGTGTGCCGGAAACTCCGCCCACGCACACATACCAGCACCTTGTCTATGACTGTGACTCTATTGTCACGCTGGATCTCCGCGTCTGTGAGGCCGACACATTCTGCGACATCATTCAGGTCTGCTCGCTGGACAAGTTCTCTTATAATTGGGACAAGACAACCGACGGTGAGCAGCATAAGACAGGCGCTGACATTAAAAATTACACGCTCTATTCTACTACTGAACACAAATATGTCTCCGTACAGGTCGTGGACTCTGTGAAGAGCGTGAAACAGGAGTGTCTCCATGCGGATACGGAGGATCCGGACAACATGTTGTTCTGTGATTATATCTGGTATCTTGTTGTCCAGCCGCAGACAGAACCGAAAAACGTCAAAGAGTCCGTCACTCTTTGCGCGAACGACCTTCCTGACTTCAGCAATGGCGAGACTTGGCCTTATAGTTTCAGTGAAGACGGTCACGCTATCACCATTGCCGATACGGCCGGTGTGGAATGCAGGGACAACACCTACTTCTTCAGTGATACGCTCCGTTCTTCTGCCGGTTGCGATCTGGCGTATTATGACCTGGAACTCAAGATGAACACGGTTCATATCGTAGAGAATGTGGATTGGTGTGACAACGCTACCTATGACTGGGTGCACGAAGATATCGGGCTGGATACACCCCCTCGCGAGGAGTTTGAGATGATGACAGAAGGGGGTACTTACCATGATACAATTTGGTCCGATGACCGTCAGTGTGCACTGCGGTGTTACACACTCAATTTAGTTTTCCATCAGGCTAAAGTGAAGGATTTTGGTGGTATTAATGGTGAGCCGCCGAGAGACCTCCGCACTATACTCGGCACCGTCTATATCAATAAAGGTGGAGAATATGAGTGCTGTGGCCAAATCTTTACAGATTCGGATGCAGGAGAGCATAGTGTTAGAGGTGAAACGGATTATGGTTGTGACTCCGTAGTTGTCTTCACCCTCGTTGTATTGGATAATGTCGGCCATGTCTATAAGACAATCTGCCCCGGTGAAGAAGTTGCATGGCACGGTTTCCGTTCTCAAAGTACGGAAATGGACACTATATGTAAAACCACGGGCGATTATTCGTTCTTCACCAAGACAACCCTTGGTACCGATTCCGTGGCCATCCTTCACCTTACGGTTCTTTCTCCCCGTGAGGTTTACGAATCTGAAACAATCTGCAAGAGCAGACTGCCTGATTTCAGCAAGGGCGGGACATGGTCCTATACCTTTACCGGGAACGGGGAGAACCACACCCTCGTTGTCAAGGATACGGTCGGTGCCGAGCGCAATGCGGACGGCGACTTCCTCTTCCGTGACACGATTCCTCATGAACACTATGATTGCGACAGCGTGCATTATGTGCTGACACTCAAAGTGGAACATCCGGTTGAGATGCCGGTGAATGAGGTACATATATGCAGTTCGGAAACCTATATGTGGGAGCACTTCAATGAAGAGACCGGAGAAAATTATCCTACGCGCGATGAATTTGAGAATATCGCGACACTGGGTGAACTGAATGAGGAGGCAAGTTATATTTATCACGATACCATCTGGTCCGATGACGGTCTGTGCGCATTGAAGAGTTACACCCTAAATATTACGTTCCATCCTGTGTATAAGCAGGAAATCGGTATTAACGGCCCGGGGGCGGACCATCGTATCAAGGATACGGTAAGGGTGAGTACAAACGAGCTTCCTTACACGTGGGCAGGGGTGGATGTAAATGGAAATTCGTTTGTTGAGACCTTTAAAAATCTAAACGCGGGTGATACGGTTACGAAAAAGCATACGTTGGCTACCGCACACTATGGTTGTGACTCCACGGTGATGTTCACCCTCATCGTGAAGGACCAGACCGTGTATGACACGATTTGTGCCGGAGAGGAATACCGCTGGTACAAGGCTCATTCGGGGGCGACAAAATCAGACACCATCTGCACCACTTCAGGCATTTACCCCAGGTATTTTAAGAAGAACAAGAAGGACGCCCTTGTTATTCTTGACCTTACGGTTCTTCCCGTCCGTGAAGTGTCCGAATATGCAACCGTCTGCACGGGCAACCTGCCGGACTTCGGCAAGGGCGAAACATGGTCCTATACCTTCAATAAGAACGGAGAGAACCACACCCTCGTTGTCGAGAACACATTCGGGGCTGAGCGCAATGCGGACGGCGACTTGATTTTCCGTGATGCGGTTCCTTATCAGAAGGGTACCCATAATTGCGACAGCGTCCGTTATATGCTGACGCTCAATGTGACATATCCGGTCGAAGTGCCGACTTGGGTCGTCCGGCAGTGTAACACAGAGCCTTATAGCTGGACTCTTCCCGGCCAGGAAGCCCCTTCATGCGAAAAGTTTGAGATTATGACGGAGCGGGGTCTCTATTATGACACCATCTGGTCCGACAATGGTTGTGCGATGGCATACTATACCCTGGATCTTGATTTCTATCCTTCCTATATCAAGTGGATAAGTATCAACGGTGAGGTGAAAGACGACCGTATCAACCTCGGCGATGTGGTGGTTACGAGAATCGGCGATGATGTGGTTACGAAGATCGGCGACGAGGTGGTTAAGCAGGGAGGGCTGCCCTTCCATTGCGGCGACCACGATTATACGGAACCGGGAAAACACGAGGAGAAAACGAAGAGCGTCCACGGCTGTGACTCCGTGATAGTGTTCAATCTTGTCATTGAATCCGTCTTTACCGAAGACGAGCAGGTTAAGTGCGCTTCCGAGTTGCCGTTTGAGTGGAACGGGAATACCATTGAAAGTGAGGCGGCCGACAACGGCAGAGTCGCGACATTGACCTCTGCGGTCACGGGCGGCGACTCCATTGTCACGCTGGTGCTCACCGTCGTGCCCTCGTATGGCCAGGACGCCCCGATTGAGGATGGTGCCTTTATCTGCTACAGCGAGTTGGCTGATTTTGTGTGGGAGGGACACTCGTTCGCAAGCGATATAACGGCCGACCACAGTCAGACGCAGACCGCTTCTTATACGCAGACCCTCAAAACCGCCAAATATGCCTGCGACTCAGTTGTCACCTTCACGCTGACGGTTAATCCGGCGGACGGCGACACAATCTGTGCTTCCGAACTGCCTTATTATTGGCGAGGAACCGACGGACAAGGAAACAGTTTCAGTAAAAAGTTCACCGAAGAGGATGTGCAAAGCGGCAACCTGACACGCACACAACATCTGAAGACGACAGACAACCGCGACTCCATCGTCACGTTCACGCTCACGGTCAATCCTACCTATCACATCACGGATGGCGCTGAGGCTTGCAGACTGCCGTATGAGTGGAAGGACGAGCGCGACCAGAGCGTGGTGGAGACATTCGATGCCGCCGGCACACGGACGCACACGTTCACGTCGGTGCATGGCTGCGACTCGGTGGTCACGTTCACCCTGGTTGTCAGTGATACCTACCTCAATACCTTTGCGGCCGGTGACACAATATGCGATACTGAACTGCCGTATCAGTGGCGCAACAGGCGTACTGGTGAGATTATAGAGACATTTACGGCTGCCGGTTCTTCCACCAAGACGCTCCAGACCGTGTCTGGCTGTGACTCGGTGGTTACGTTCACGCTTACGGTGCTGCCTTCTTATCGTCTCACCGATGGTATTACGGTCTGCGAGGCTGCGCTGCCTTATACATGGCAGGGCGAGGTGTTTATGTCTTCCGGCACGCGCACAAAGACGCTGCATACAGTCTATGGCTATGACTCGGTGGTAACATTCACGCTCAATGTGGTCAAGACCACACGTATGCCGAAGGAGGATGTGGTCTGGTGTGTTGATAACATGCCTTATCTCTGGAAACCCTGGCCGGGACGTTTCCGCGAACTGACGAATGCCGGACTCTACGGCGACACTCTGCGGACCAGACAGGGCTGCGACAGTATTATCTATAGTCTCAATCTGCAGGTTTATTCCACGGAGGTACAGGCCACGGCTGCTGTCGTCAATCAGACCATCTGCCCGGACAGCGAGAATCTTCTCATCGACTTCTCCTATACCGAAGGACGGCCGATGACTTATGAATTGTTGTTCGACTCGGCGGCTCAGGCGCAGGGCTTCCGCAATCTGGACGGCGGCATCAGTGACTCTTACATGCGTTTGACCGTGCCGATGCCTCACGACCCGATGGTGCTCAATTCCTATCCGAAAGCGGATGATTATAATGCGACATTGCGTGTCAATGACTGGTGCGAACATGTCTCTTACTATCCGATTGGCTTTACCGTTCTTTATCCCGCATCACTCATCGTACAGAAATGGAATGATGTGCTGGCCATCTACAACGAACGCTATAACGGCGGTATGGCTTTCTCGTCGATTCGCTGGTATCACGAGGGGCGTCCGGTGACTGCTGAAGGGGAGAATAGTTCTTATATTTATGAGTTTCCGAATCTCAGTTTCGGAGAGGCATATTGGGCTGAACTCGTTCGTGCTGAGGACAACAAGACTTTCCGCACATGTGATTTCTATCCGGAGCGCAAAACCGCCCTCCCGCTCCATATAGGAGAGCGTATCCGTCTCACGGCTGACCAGACGGGTGGAGGACGCACTATCCGCATCACTTCCGAGACGGATGGCGATTGGATTGTCTATGATGTTACAGGCAAGCTGCTGATGCAGGGACGCTTCGGAGAAGGGACTGACAACCTCATTGTTTTCAATGCACAATACCCGGTTGGGACGTATATGATTCGGTTCCGTATGTCTGATGGTACGGTCGAAACCCGAAAATGGTTGGTGCACTGATGGAGAATAATAGATGATAACAAATTGATGGATACGATGAGAAGGATTATCAGACAAGCATTTCTTGCAGCCGGATTGGTGGTCGCTTCGTGGGGAGGACAATCGGCGCATGCGCAGTGTTTTGACTTGACCAAGTTGGGAGATTGGGACACTTTCCGTTGTTTGAACTATGACCTCAAGATAGTGAGCAGGGACGAGGAGAAAGTTACGTATGGATGGGTGGCTTCCAAGGCACCCGACGACCATCCGCGCCAGACTCTTATTACAGAGTCGGGGAAGGATGGGCTGTGTGGGGAGTTGGATATGCTTCCGCCGGATGATACGATTAGTGTATGTCTCAGTTCTGATGTATATACAGAGAAAGATAGCGCCAAGGCTTCCGTATGCGCATGCTATTATACGGTCACGGCTGAAAAACCGGTAGTTGTTCTCCGTTATGCTGCCGTTATGCATACGCCTGGCCACGAGATTGCTACCAAACCTGGTTTTGAAGACTATGCACAACCTAATATTCATATCAATGTTATTCGTCTGTCAGACGATGGGCAGCAGGTGTTGGATTGCCCGTCTGTTGCATTCTATCCTGCCGATTCCGCTTCGGTGTTGGATTGGAAAGAAGGGACGGATACGCTTGGCAATCCGCTGATATGGAAGGACTGGAGTGTGATGCCTATTGATCTCTCCGCGTATGTGGGCGAACGTATGGTGTTGATGCTCACGGTTTACGATTGTGCTGAATCCGATTATGAGGCGGATTCAAAACACATCGTGCTTTGCAAAGAGGAGACTCGTCATCAGGCGCGTCTCTATTTCAGCCTTGGTTGCGAATCGAGAAGTTTGCAGATAGAACAGACGTGCGATAAGAATGACTCCACTATTCTCACAGCACCGGAACATTTCAAGGTCCGTTGGTTTGACAAGGCGAACCCTGATGTGACGCTCTCTACTGACCGTATTTGGCGTTTTGCCACGTCGGCAGAGGATGTCACTTATGGTTGTGAACTTACCGGAGGAGACTGCGAACCTGTTCTTATGGAGCAGTTTGTTTATGCCAAGAAAGTTTATACGGAGAAAGTCTCGCTCGGATACGGACTGACCTATACTTGGGACAAGAATGGGCAGACTTACACCCATTCCGCAAGCGTATCTGATACCGTCCGTCATCTCACGACCGGTTGTGACAGTATTATATACAACCTCCGTCTTTCCATCAAGGCCGATTCGTGCGACGGGGTGTTTACTATGGTGCACGATACGGTATGTGCCGATATGTCGCATATCGCCGTACTGCCTGAATACACGGTGGGAGGCATGGACAAGTACAGCCTGCGTTTCTCGGAGGAGGCGCAGAAAGCGGGATTCCGTGACGTGACCGATGCTGAACTGGACGATTCGGATACGATTGTCATTCCGATGCCGAATGCCGATGACTCTGATTCGCTCAATTATCCGCGTCCGGGTACTTATTCATTCACTCTTGTGGAGAATAACTCCTGCGAAGAGACGGTGGAACACCGCTTGTCGTTTACTCTTCTGTATCCGTCATGGGTTGTTTTCCAACGTTGGGATGATGTACTCTCTGTTGCCAACAATCGCTTTAATGGGGGCTATGAGGTTTCATCTGTGCGTTGGTTCAAGAACGGCAAAGAGGTGCAGGGGCATGGCACGTGGTATGTGGAGAAGAATGGTTTTGACTATACGGCGGGGGATGAGTATTATGCTGAACTGACGCGCAAGGATGATGGTCGTGCGGTCTGCACGTGTGCGCTCCGTCCTAAGAAACAGACTCCGGAAACTAAGTTCGCGGACGAAGTGGCGGTAAGTGTACAGCCTCATCGGGAGGGGAATGCCCGCAGTCTTCGTGTGGTTACAGAGTTGTCGGGCACCTATACCGTTTACGATATTTGGGGACGTTGTATCCGGAGCGGAGTCTTTGGCGATGCCTACGGATCACCTGACATACAAATGAATGAAACGGGCGGAGCCGGAACCTTCTTGGTTCTCTTTCGGACCTCTGAAGGACTTTCTGTTACAAAGAAACTAGTTATTGATTAATATATTTTCAGACTATGAATACACGTAAATTGTGGAATCTTGTATTGCTGCTTTCGCTGTCTGTTGTGACATTGAACGCCGAACGCGTTACTTCCGTTACAGTGCAGGACTGGCAGCAGAGTGGTCAGACCTATCGCAAACCGGTTCATTATTTGGGCTTGGGTGCCAAATTGGGTTACAGTCAGTTCAATCAGGGGATGACTCGTGAGGCGGGCAATATGCAGAACTCCCTGCACATGCCTGGCGGAGCCAACGCGGGTATTGACCTGCGCTATAAACTGGAGTATGGCTTGTTCCGTTTTGTCGCGGGGCTGGATGCTACTTATGCCGGTAGCAGTATGCGCGGCACGATTAAGTATAGCCGCCAGTTGGTGGAACCCAGTCCGGAGATGACCTATTATTATAACTTCACCGATATAAACGAGCAGCAGCATACTTTTGAAGTCGGGGTGCCCATTCTCTTCGGAGCCGACTACAAGGGCTTTTATGCCATGGCAGGTATGCGGATTGGTCTGCCGGTTATGAAGAACTATAGTATCAAGACGGACCTGACCCGCACGATTCATGATGCGCGTGGCATTGATGATTATTCTGACATGCCCAACCATTATCTTTACAATAATAGTCTGTCGGCGAAAGGAAACCTCAAACTCAGTACGCTCAACCCGCAGGTAGCTTTCGAAGCGGGTTATAACCTTGATCCTTGGATGCAGCGTCGGCGTCAGCGCAAGAGTGGCGAAAAGCCTTCGTTTGTCGAACTGCTCCATTATGAGGTGGGTCTTTATGCCAATGTCGGTGTCTTGAGTTATCATCAGGAGGCGCCTAAGGAAGGCACATTTTACGATTATGCCGGTAATAAGATTGATGTGACCGATGTCCGTTCGCTTACGGAGGACGGAAGTATAACCCATAAGATTGATGATGCCGGTAATGTAGGTAAAGACCGTGGTATGGTTCCTTGGAACATCGGTGTCCGTTTTAACGTATATTATGAGTTCTATAAGAATCCTCCTGTGAAGAAACAGCGTCGCCGTCGGCCCAGACCGAAACCGGAGGTACAGGATACGGTGGTTGAGGAAGTTAAGGAAATCATTCCGACCGATACCATTGTTTATAACGGTGACACGATTCAGCAGGGTGATACTATCATTATGGAGAACCTCTATTTCGATACCGATAAGAGCAGTATTCGTCGTATTAGTGATGCGGCTTTGGACGAACTGGCGAACCTGTTGTCCACGCATCCGACCATGAAGATTACTCTCGTTGGCCATACCGATAATGTTGGTAAACCTGATTACAACCAGCGGTTGAGTGAGGCGCGTGTCCTTTCTGTGAAAGACCAGCTTATTAGACGCGGTATTGACGGTGCACGCATCGGAACCCTCGGAAAGGGTATGACTGAGCCGATTGCCGATAACTCCACGTCGGAAGGCAGGGCGCAGAACCGTCGTGTGGAGATTATCATTGAAGAACAATAATACAAAACAGGGATATGAAAACGAAACATCTTGCAATCATCCTCTCCTGCCTGTTGCCTCTTTCGGCGGCTGCGGAGAGTGAATTGGGATCTCATTGTTTGGCTCTTTGGGCTAATGGCGGTGTAGCGGAATATATCGGTTCTACTCCGGGAGCCTCCAAAAATCTTGGTGGAGGAGGCGGACTTGGACTCGGATACGAATGGCGGGGGCGTTCCCTGCTGGTGCAGACGGGAATAGGAGGACGTTATGTCAGTTCGGGATTCCGTTTTAATGACAATGTATATCGTATCTATAATCAGTACGACTCGGAAGGCGATTTAATGTTGGAGTACCAGTATTTGGAGCGTCAGCGCCGTGATTCATATAGTCAGTTGGCTGTTCAGATTCCGATTCTGGTGGGTGTTCATTCGGGGGGCTTTTATTTCCTTGCCGGACCGAAGGTTGGCGTTAATGTGCTGAATCAGGCTACAGTGAAAGGTGTCTATTCGGCGCAGGGTGTTTATGAGAAACTCATTGACCCTCTGGCCAATATGGACAATCACATGTTTTTCACCAATCGGGAACTGAAGACGGACTCCAGACTTGGTATGCAGTTCAATATTGCTGCGTCATTGGAAATCGGAGGCGAGTTCGTGTTGCGCGATGCGAATGAAGGTAGTACCTACATGCGTGTGGGCGCTTTTGCCGACTTCAATATCTTGGACGACAGATCGTCAAGCGACAAGAGCATGTTTGTTCATCCTCTCGGATTCAATTCCGTGAATATGTTCGACGGCGTTGTCTCACAGACTGATTACTTGCATTCGGTTGTTGCATCTTCGCCTGTGCGCCAGTTGCTGGCTGGTGTGAAGCTGACTTTCCTCTTCTCGTCCGGAGTGAAGTATGGTTGCGTTATATGTCAGGGTGGCTATCCTTCAGCTCGTGACCGTCGTCGTGGTAGCCGTCTGATGGTTCACTGATGTCTGTGCTGCTGTCTGTTTGCTGACATGAAACGACGTGCGGGCTGGTTTGTGTTCTTATCCCTGCTAATAGCCCGTACTGCAAGCCGCTTTGATAGTCAGATGGACAAAGGCCTTCCTTCGGTTTGATAATCCTGTATTGATGACAAACACCAACTTTTTTTGGGGTTGGTGTTTGTTTATTTCATCAAAAAGCCGTATCTTTGCGCCCGCAAACAGGTAATGGAAGCAGGTGCGATTCCTGTACAGACCCGCTGCTGTGTTTTCTTAAGTGCGTGGCACTCGTTTCTTGGTCACTGGGACAAGGTTCTGGGAAGGCTTGGGTGCGCACGGCCGGAGACCGTTCTCTTGTGGGGGCGTGTTTCGGAAGGATAAGTCAGAATACAACCTGTTGCAAGTGCGTAACAGCCTCCGCGGAATGGGGCTTCCGGACATGAAGAATACGTTTCTGTGTATATTCCTGTGGTTTTCTGCCTGCGTTTCGGCGGGTGTGTCAATGCTCTCTGACACGTTGCCTGCTGATTCGCTGATGCGGCAGTTTCGTGTGAACGAGGTGCAGGTTACGGCACAGCGGCGTGATGCGCCGGTTATTCCCGTCCAGCGGTTGGAAGGGGCGCGCCTGCAGGAACTCAGTGTGCAGAGTGTGGCCGATGCGTTGCGCTATTTCTCGGGGGTTCAAATTAAGGACTATGGCGGGGTCGGCGGACTTAAGACTGTGGACATCCGTTCGATGGGAACCCATCATCTCGGGGTTTTCTACGATGGCGTTGAAATCGGCAATGCCCAGAACGGAACGGTGGATCTCGGCAAGTTTTCGATGGAAAATATTGATGAATTGTCTCTCTATAACGGCCAGAAGAGCGAAATCCTGCAGTCTGCCAAGGATTATGGTTCTGCGGGTACCTTGTATATACGCACGCGCAGGCCTCGTTTTGACACGGGGCGCCGCTACAATCTTGTTGCGGCTGTGAAGGCGGGGGCTTTCGGTCTGGCTAATCCGTCGTTGCTTTACGAGCGGAAACTGACCGACAATATTCATCTCAGTCTCAATGCCGAATATACGTATGCAACGGGGCGTTATCATTTCCGTATCCGCAAGCTCTATCCCGACTACACGGTAGCATGGGATACGACAGGTGTTCGTCAGAATGGCGATGTGCAGGCTTTTCGTGCCGAGGCGGGCCTGTTTGGTTATCTGCCTGTTGGCAAGTGGCATGTGAAAGGCTATTACTACCAGTCCGAGAAGGGGATTCCTCGCGCTATCGTGCGCAATGTATGGACTTCTTCGCAGAGGCAGTGGGACCGCAATGCCTTTGTGCAGGGCAGTTTCCAGAATGAGTGGGATCTTGGCGAACGGAAGGTGGGCGGTGGTCGTCGGTTGCTGGCGGTGCTTTGCAATGCCAAGTATTCGGACGATTATATGCGTTATCTCAATCCAGACACTACGCTCATGTATGTGGACAATCGCTTCTGGCAGCGCGAGGTCTATCTCTCGGCTGCTGCGCGTTACAGCGTCTTTTCGTGGTGGGATGTCTCGCTGTCGGCCGATTGGCAGTTCAATACATTAGATGCCACGCTGGCGGGGTTCGTTCGTCCGTCTCGTCATACGGGGCTGACTGCGACGGCTATGTCTTTCAATTACAAGTGGATAAAGGCGCAGGCTAGTGTTCTTGGTACTTTTGTGCACGACCGTATCCGGCATCCTGCAGCCGATATTCAGCGTGCTGCCGACCGCACTGCCCGTTGCACTCCCGCAGTCTTTGTCAGTTACCAGCCTGTTTTGAGTGAGCAGTTGTTCCTGCGTGCTTTCTACAAGAGAGTTTTCCGCATGCCTACTTTTAATGACCTTTATTACACCGATATGGGGAATATCGCCCTCCGTCCGGAGGATGCCGTTCAGTACGATGGCGGAGTGGAGTACACCCGTTCTTTCCGTTTGTTGGATCGGACGTTGCCGCAGATGGATATTCATGTCCGGTGTGATGGTTATTTCAATCAGATTCGCAACAAGATAGTGGCTGTTCCGAAGGGCAATTCACAATACCGTTGGATGATGATGAACCTCGGTTATGTTGAGATTCGCGGTGTGGATCTTAATGCCGGATGGACATGGCGTTTTGTTCACGATGTCACGCTCGCGGTGCAGGGATCTTACACTTGGCAGCGTGCGCAGGATTTCACCGACGACTCCGACCCGCTTACTTATGGCGGCCAGATTAGTTATATCCCCTGGCATTCTTGTTCTGCTACGGCCAATCTTGCGTGGAAGGGCTGGGCGCTTAATTATTCGTTTATTTATGTTGGCGAGCGCTACCACAACTCTGCCAATATCCCCGCCAATTATGAACTTCCGTGGTACACTCACGACCTTGCTCTCTCCAAACTCTTTGTTTTCCGTGGTTGGAAACTCTCGGCTGCAATCGAAATCAACAACCTGCTTAACCAGCAGTACGATATTGTCCTTAACTATCCCATGCCCGGCATCAATGGCAGGGCGGTGTTGAAATTTGTTATATGATGTTGCATCCTTTTTCCTTTCGTCTTTTTCGTTATGTTTTGTGCTGTTGCTGTTGTTTGCTCTTGACTCTCTTGCCGGCCTGTCGTCGCGGTGATGTCTTTGTCCAGCCCGAGAAGGAGCAGATGCCTGACAGTGCCGCTTTGGCGGTAGGGGATATTGTCGGTTTCTATCTCCTCAACGAGGGCAACATGGGGTCTAACAAGGCCTCGTTGGACTATTACGACTATGCCACTGCCACTTACACCCGCAATATCTACCAGCAGGCTAATCCGTCTGTTGCACAGTCGCTCGGTGATGTGGGTAATGACCTGGTAATCTATGGCAGCCGCCTTTATGCTGTCATTAATTGCTCCAACCTCGTCGAGGTCATGGATGCTTCCACAGCCCGCCACATCGGCACCCTGCATATCCCTAACTGTCGTTATCTCTGTTTTGACGGACCTTACGGCTATGTCACTTCCTATGCTGGTCCGGTCTTGATTGATCAGAATTATAAGCAGCGCGGCTATGTCCAGCGTTTCGATACGGCTACGCTGCAGTTGCTCGATACGTGCCATGTCGGCTTCCAGCCCGATGGCATTCGGGTGGTGGGCAATCGCATTTATGTCGCCAATTCAGGCGGTTATATGGTACCCAACTACGAATCTACGGTCTCGGTGATTGACTTGTCTTCTTTTCGTCGTATTGCTCGCATTGAGGTGGCCCGCAATCTGCATCGTCTCTGTGCCGATAGCTACGGTATGCTTTGGATTACATCCCGCGGCGACTATTATGAGCAGCCGTCGCGGCTTTATTGTCTTGACACGGAGTCCGGTCTGTTGGTCGATTCCGTGCCTGTGGCTGTCAGTGGCCTGTGGCTGGATGGGGACTCCTTATATATATATGGCTCCGAGTTCAGTTATGTCACTATGGACTGGACCACAACCTACGGTATCGTTGATGTCCGCACTCATCGTCTTTTGACGGCTTCGTTCATCACCGACGGTACGGAAGGCGATATCAGAAAACCCTATGGTCTTATGGTTCATCCTGTTACGAAAGAGATTTATATTACCGATGCCGGTGACTATGTGTCTCCGGGGCGTCTTCTTTGTTATAGTTCGGCGGGAATCCGCAAGTGGACCGTCCGCACGGGCGACATACCGGCTCACATGGCCTTTCTTCGTAAACTATAAACGTTTTAGACAGGCTGTCTTGTCTTCAGTTGGCTTCACATTATTTCCCTTTCGTCCAGAGCCTGGCGGTATGCGCGGGCAACGGCGGCATGCTGGCTGTAGTGGGAGGTGAAGACATGTGTGCCGGAGAAATCGGGGTTGGCGCACATGTAGAGGTAGTCGGTTTGCGGTGCGTCAAGTACCGCGTCAATGGTGGTGGGGCGCACGCATCGTATAGGTCCTGGGGGCAGCCCCGCGTATTTATAGGTGTTGTATGGGGAGTCAATAGCAAGGTGGCGGTTCAGCACCCGGCGCAACTTGAAGTTACCGGTCGCGAAGATGACGGTCGGACACGCCTGCAGGTGCATGCCTTTCCTCACGCGGTTGAGATAGAGGCTGGCAATCAGCGGGTACTCCGCCTGTTTGTTGGTCTCCGACTCAACGATGCTGGCAATGGTCGCCACCTGCTCGGGAGTGAGTCCTTTCTTCTGTGCCTTTTCAAGGCGGGTCTCGTTCCAGAAATGACGATACTCCTGGCTCATGCGCTCGAAGAGTTTGTCGGGTGACATAGTCCACCATACCTCGTAAGTATTGGGGATGAACATGCAGACCGCTGTCTCGCGGGTAAGCCCGAACCGTTTCATGTAGTCCGCCGAATCAAGGCGTGCGGCAATAGTCGCCGAATCCATTAGGAGCTGCCGCCCGAGATGCGCCGCCAGCTGTTCGCGCGTGCGGATACTATGTGTCCATGTGATGTTCACGGGAGTTTCTGTGCCTTTCAATAGTCTGCGTATCAAGTGCTTGTCGCCAATGCGGGCGGGAAAACGATAGTAGCCGGCGCGAGGCGAGGTGTAGAGCAGGTAGCGTGCATGCAACCGCCAGTCACGCAGAGAGGCGATGTGATAGTCCTGCTGCATGAGTGTGAGCAGGCTGTCGGCGGTCATGTCAGGATAGACATAATAACCATGGCTCTCGCCGTCCTTGCTCTCATAGTTGCAGACCTCGAGGCGGTAGTATTGTTCCAGCACCCACGAGCCGCCCAGAAAAAGCAATGTGCCGAAAGTGACACAGACGGCGATTATTATTTTCTTCTTTTTTGTCATATATCAGTGCATTATTTTGTATATCAGTTCCTTCCAAAGGTCATCGTCCTTCGCGCTCGGGTTGTTGATGCCTTTCAGCCGTGCGTCGGTGTCCCTGAAGTATCCAATGATGCGAAATGTCTTTCCTGCCGACCACCGCTTCGCTGCCGCCGCGTAGTCTTTGACAAAATAGGGCGAGACACCGAGTGCGGGAGCCGCCGCGCGCTCGTTTTTGTCGGGCAGGTAGTGGTAAATCATGAGATTGGCGAAAAAGCCATAGAGAATGCCGAGTTCACGGACCATGGGGTGGTCTTTTGAGGAGGCGAAATAGCGGGTGATGCGGTTAGCTTTCACCACGTCGCCGCGTATGAGCGCGTCCTGCAGCTCGAAGATGTTGTAGTCCTTCGAGATGCCCACATTTCGCTCCACAAGGGCGAGGTCAATGGTTCTGCAGTTCTCGGGCATGCCCGTCAGCAGTTTGTCCACCGCGCCTGTTATAGTAGTAAGGTCAGCCCCGAGATAGTCAGCTAGCAGTTGCGGGACACGCGGATCGACGGTGATGCCGTTACCCGCCTGCCCCTGCAGGCGTTCCGCCAGCCAGTTCCTTATCCAGCCTGCCACCTGGTAGTCACGCAGGCGGTCGGAAGGCATCATTACGCCGCCTTTTTTCTCAAGGTTCTTGAAGATGGAGAGGCGTTTGTCGGGCGCGCCGTACTTGTAACAGAAAACGAGGATAGAAGTGGGCTGAGGCGCGTCCATGTACAGGCCGAGAGCGTCCCACTTGCGGATTGTCTGCGCCTCCTTGACGATGATGACTTTCCGCCCGCCCATCATGGCGAAGCCGCGCGCAGCACTAACAACTGCTGCCACATCGCCGCCTTGCAGGTCCTTGCCGTAGATGACGGTCTGGTCGAAGGCGCGCGCGCTATCGTCAAGAACATGGTTCTCTATCCAGTCGGAGACACAATCAATGTAGTACGACTCTTCGCCATACAGAAAATAGACGGGTGCGTATTTCCCCTCTTGCAACGAGCGCATCACATCTTCGTATTTCATCACGCGGTCAGATATTGGGGGCAAAGTTACTGCTATTTTGGCAAATTACCAAAAGAAAATGAATCTGGTGTGAAATTTTGTAGCTTCTCTCACTTCATTCGATTCGTCAGGCTTCCTTATCGGCTTCGGTATGGACGACAACGGGCGTTCCCGCCTGCTGCCGTATATAGGCGTAATAGACTGACAGCACTGCAACGTATCACCGCGGCCTTGAGACGGCGGCCTGCATGAAGGAGACGAAGAGGGGATGCGGGTGAAGGACAGTGGACGAGTACTCGGGGTGGAACTGCGTACCAATGTACCACGGATGCCCCTCCAGTTCTATTATCTCCACCAAACCTGAATCAGGATTAACCCCCGTACAGTGCATGCCGCGGTCCTCAAACTCCGCCTGATAGAGCTGGTTGAACTCATAGCGGTGACGGTGACGCTCGTTGATAAGCTCCGTCCCGTAGATGTCATAGACACGGCTGCCCTTCTTCAGCCGGCACGGATAAGCACCGAGGCGCATGCTTCCGCCCTTGTTAATCATCGTCTTCTGCTCCTCCATCATGTCGATGACATTATGGGTGGTGCGCTCGTCCATCTCCACAGAGTTGGCATCGGCATAGCCCAGCACATCGCGGGCGAACTCAATAGCCATCGCCTGCATGCCGAGACAGATTCCCAAGCACGGAATCTTCTTCTCGCGCGCATAACGCAAGGCAATGAACTTGCCTTCCATTCCGCGCTGCCCGAAGCCCGGAGCGACCACCACACCCTGCTGCCCCTGCAGCAGTCCGGCTATGTTCTTCTCCGTGATGTCGTCCGACAGGAGCGAGGTAAGCACCAGCTTGCGGTTGGAATACGCCGCCGCATGGGACAAGGATTCATGAATGGACTTATAGGCATCCTGCAACTGCACATACTTGCCGACAAGCGCAATCCTGACCTCGTCGGTCGCTCCCTCAAGCTTCGAGAGGAAGGCGTTCCAGTCGGTCATATCGGCAGCAGGCACCTGACCAAGGTCAAAGCCCGTCTTTCGCAAGACTACCTCGTCCAGATGTTCCGCCTGCATGTTAAGCGGCACACGGTAGATGGACGGCGCGTCGGCAGACTGGATGACCGCCTCCTCGTCCACATTGCAGAAGAGAGCCACCTTGCGCTTGAGCTGGTCGCTGACGGGGTGTTCCGTGCGCAGCACGATGATATCAGGCTGCACACCTTCCTGCTGCAGGTCGCGCACGGAATGCTGTGTCGGCTTGGTCTTCAACTCCTTAGCCGCCTGCAGGTAAGGCACATAGGTAAGGTGGATGCACAGGCAGTTGCGGCCATACTCCCACTTCATCTGCCGCACCGCCTCGATATAAGGCAGGCTCTCGATGTCACCCACCGTGCCGCCGATTTCGGTGATGACAAAGTCGTATTCGCCCGTTCTGCCGAAAGCGGTGATGTTGCGGCGAATCTCGTCGGTGATATGCGGAATGACCTGCACCGTCTTGCCGAGGTAGTCGCCACGGCGCTCCTTGTCAATCACACTCTGATAGATGCGTCCCGTGGTGAGGTTGTTCATCTTGTGGGTGCGTATGTCGAGGAAACGCTCATAGTGACCGAGGTCAAGGTCCGCCTCATGTCCGTCCTCCGTGACATAGCACTCGCCGTGCTCGTAAGGGTTGAGCGTACCGGAGTCGATATTGATGTAAGGGTCGAGTTTCTGGTTGGTAACTCTGAAGCCGCGCGCCTGCAGCAGCTTACCCAAGGAGGCTGCGAGAATGCCCTTGCCGAGCGAGGAGGCAACTCCGCCTGTAACAAAGATGTAGCGAGTCATTATAGTTGAGAGTTGAAAGTTGATAGTTGATAGTTGAAAGAAGTTCGAAAGTTGATAGTTGATAGTTTTTATAGTCTGACTAGTAGAGCTAGTGTTTCTAGGTGTCCTAGTCGTTCTAGTTGTTTCTATTATTTTTCAAAGGGTTGCTCTTCGGGCAGGCGGAGGGTGTAGAGGATGGCCTCTGCCTGACGGAGGGCGTTGCGCTTCTTCTGACCTGCGGCATAAACGAAGACCTCTGCCGTGACCACACGGCCGTTCACACAGTCAAGACGGCTGTGGCTGACAAACGGTCCGCCCATCGCCTCGCCGCCATAAAGCCTCCACAGGCCGCGCACTTCGGCGGCGTAGAAAGAGGGGGCAGAGGGCTGAATAGAGGGACTAGAAGAAATAGTCGGACTTGTCGGACTAGTCTGACTTGTCGGGCTATGTCGCAAGGGGCGGATGTAACGCATCTGCGGGGGGAAATGGCGGTACTCGGTACCCATGTACGAGCCTTGCACCGCACCGCTGACCAGCCTGCCAAAGACCTCATCGCGTTTCCGGCACAGGTGTTCTTGCGTGAACGCAAGCGAGTCGGTGTAGGGATAGCTGTAGATGACGAGGTCGCGGCGGACAGGTCCTTTGCTGTTGCAGCACCAAAGCAGTCCGGCACTGTCCTTAACGACCATGTAGTCCTCCGGTACAAGGATGTCGCAGCCCATACTCTTCTGCAGCGCCTCGCGTGCCTGCCGGTTGGTGCCGCCGCGCAGGAAACGCCCCTGCCTTGCCAGCTCCTCACGCACGAACCACTCGCGCACGGCGGTACCGTTCTCACGCCACCACGCGCCGAAAGAGGCCGTGTCGGGAGCCTGAATGCGGCATACCGCCTGCGGCTTGCTCCAGTTGTCACGGCTGAAACGGGCTTTTACCTGCGTGTAACGGCCGCTGTCGGTGTCGGCAATCAGCACGTTGCGCGCCGACTTGAGGAAGTCATCGAAAGCCGGCTGCTCCACATGGGAGAGGGTGAAAAAAGACTCCATCTGCGGCAGGCACGGCATGTCCGCTGCCATAACCTCCGCGATGGCGGAGTAGGGGGTGTTGTTCGTCACCACCACGCACTCATAAATGCTTCCTGTGGCTGAAGGCAGGGTGCGGCCGCCCTTGCCGCAGGCGGTGAGAGCCGTCACCGCAGCAAGCAACACAGCCGCCGCAAAAGGCATAATCGGATGTTTCGTCTTGTTGTTCATGGTCATTGCTGTAAAAGGGTTGTCAAGATTTTCAGGTTCGGTCAAGGTCTTTTAAGGGTAGCCTAAGAGTAGCGCAAGGGTAGCCTAAGGGTAGCTCAAGGGTAGCTCATCCCTTGCTCTTTCCCTGCTGTTCACTACGGAGCAGAGGGGTGTATATTTTAAGCCGCTTCTCTCGTGCCTTTTCGTCGGGCAGGTAGCATCGTACATGCTCATGGAACCGAGGGCTGTGGTTGCGATGGAAAAGGTGGCTCAGTTCGTGTACAAGAATGAGGTCGGTCAGTTCCTGAGGCACGGCGGTGAGACATCTGTTCAGTGTTATCACGGGCGGATTGTGCCGGTAGTTGCAGCTGCCCCAGAGCGTCCTCATCCTCCTCCACCGCCATATTACTTCCGGTGCCTTCATCATCTTCCGCCATTCTTCGGCGCGCGCTTCCGTCGCCTGCATGAGAGCCTCGGTCTCCTTGCTGCTTTTTTCTGGCTGTGCCACCGCTGCATATTCCTCGCGTATAGCCCGCATTTTCGCCGATACGCGCTCAATCCAGTCCCTTTTCCGGTTCACAAACTCCATCGCCTCCGCATCGCTTACAGGCAGGGGAACAGTCAGAAGGACGGTTCCGTCCGCTTTGACGACGAGCCGCATACGGCAGACGTCTTTGCGGGTGACTTGCAAACCAGGGATTCCGAGAGGCATAGGCCGCAGTGCGTTTTCAGTAGGAAACACAATGGAGGGCGGCGATGCCGCCCTCCTGTTGTGTATGCCGAAACAAGTTATCTTACGCGCTTTCCTTGTGCATCATAGACGTGGCCGTTGCTGCGGATGAAGAGATTGCTGTTGATAATCACTTTGTCGGCAGCGGAAGTCTGCATAGCGGCATCGTCGCACCCTTCAATGGCGGTGACGATGTTCTTGCGGTTGATGCGCAGTGCGAAGCGGTCGTTGACGGCTCCCTTCTCCAGTTCGACGGTGTAGTCACCGAGGGCGAGCGGTACTTCGCGGTTGAGCAGGTAGTCAATGAGTGTCACTTCCATTCCGTCGGTTCCGTCGGGCATGGTGAATGTGTATTCGCCTGCCGCCGATACCTGTACACCTACAGCTACGGTCTTTTCAGCAGCGGGAACAGGCAGGCAGTTGGCACCCATGCGGACCGGAATGTCGGAGGACGGGTCGGGCATGTAAGCGCGCTCAAGCAGCGTATAGACAAGAGCCTGTGTGCCGTTGGCGTTCTTCACGAGGTCGCTGTTCATGTCGTAGGCTTCGGTGGCGTTGTCGCTGAAGCGGATGTAGGCATGGTCGGCTGTTGCTCCGTTGCGGGTGAGGTGGAGATCCAAGGTGTACTGCTCCTTCTCCTCTTCGCTGGCGATGCGGCGTGCCGCCACAGAACCGGTTCTCTTCTCCTGCCAGTTGATGATGCCGGCGAACTGTACAAGATAGGCGTACATGGTCTGGAAGTCGGTTTCTTCGTCGTTGGCCGCTATTTTGTAGTCGTTGGTGGTGGCATTCCATTTGTAGTAGAACCCTACATTGCCCGGGCTGCTGACACGTGCAGAGTTGCCCGGCTGCGTTTCAGGGGAAGCAGGCCCGGTGAAGGCATTAATGTTCCAGTAACTCGGAACACCGATTACATTCCAGTCGCTATCCCAGATATTCCTGTTGTTGCGTGTGATGTTGCACGTGTGCGCAGGAATATTGACCGAGGTCAATGTACCGGTGATGTCGCCTATTGCACTGGCAGACGGGAAGTAGAGATGCACGGAGGTGACACTATTCACCCACAGTGCGTCTTCCTTCATCCGGTTGAGGCTGAGGCCGAGCACATAACCGAAACCTTTACGGAGGACAAACGTATCGCGATCTTCGGGCATCACATACTTCCAGCGTGTGGGCGAATCCACCCACTGGCCTTCAGCCGCACGGGCCGCACCGTCGTAGTATTCCAGAATCCAGTGTGTGCCGTATTCGCCCATGCCGAATATTTCTTTAGCCTTCACGTCAAACGGGAAACTGATCCAGTAGAGAGAACGCTCTGCCTGCGACTTGGTATTGTCGAAGATGGTGGTCTTGTCAAACTCCATCACACCGTAGGCGGTATGTACATCGGTCAGTTTGAAGTCGCCGCCGAAGGTAATTTGTCCGGCACTTTCGTGATGGTTGCGGATGAACATGATGTCGGCTTCTATCTGCTGGTCTGCATCAACGCTCCCATCTTGCGGCAGATAAGCGGCAATGAGTTTGTTGGTCTTGAAGTCGTAAATCAAGCGCATCGGGAACCATGTGGTGTCTGGATCTGTACCACCGATAATCTGTTCTGTATGAGCCACGTCAAAATAACCTTTGCTGCCAATGAAATATTGGATGTGGTCTTCGCTGTTATAACGATAATTGGCAGTCAATTTGATACGTGCATTTTCTTGTGCCTTCAAATCCAACTGATAAATCCAGTTATTCTTATCCGTAAAGGTTACTGAGTCTCCCGGGAATGGCGTTCCATTAAGATTCTTAATTTTGCTGTCGCCTTTAAGGAGAAGGAAACTCTGCTGCCAGTCGGTGGCGCCGTTGATGTAGGCACGCTTGAGGCTATTGGTATAACTGTTGTAACTGAAGCGCACGTTGGCAGCGTATGGCAGTGTCTGGCGCGGCTTCTCTACTTCATCTTCCATGTATGTACCTAAAATGTCATCACCGATGAGCGTGTCACTCACGGCATTACAGTAATCGTTGGCAATAACACACTTCACATTCGTGTTTGCGTCGTTAACCCACTTGCAATAGTAATAGTCATAGGTTTTGGCATTCTTCGTATCAAAAGTGGTATGGTTCTTTTCCATCATATTGGATGTGTAAGCCGTCCATCCGCCAGGAGCGCAGTCGGTCTTGATATAGTAGTCGCCTGCGTAGAACTCAATGTCGCTCAATGTGGCATTATCGGCAGCAATGGCGACATTGAACTGGAACACGGCCGCCGTGTCCGCCTTGAAACCGGTCATGCTGACATCAGTTCCCGCACTCCAAGTTGGAACACCAGCAGTAAGTGCCGTACATTTCTTCAGTTTCAGCGATTTCGTATGAGCGGTTATATTGTCGATATACATCGAGTACAGCCTGCTTGACACCTCTTCAGGTTTGATTACATCCGAGCGGGAGGCCTTCGCGCTGCCATCGTTATAGGTGTGAACCAGCATATAGTCGCCCACCGCCACAGGATAGGTGACGCTGAGACGCATCACATCGCCCGACATGTCAATAACCAACTTATAGATGCCCTCGGAGGTCGGGGTGATATAGAAGCGCGGTGAACCCGAAGTGTATTCCGTCAGACCGATGTCCGAGTGGTTGGCGGTGGTAACGGTATAACCGGTCAGCGCCGGAGTGGTGTTGAAGGTGTTGTAGTGGACACCGGCGTAACTGTATATCATGTAATTGTTATATCCTTCCGATGTGTTGTCCACACGCAACAGGTATTCGATGGTGTTTTCATCCACCACAATGAACTTGATACGGTCGCCTCCGTTGTCAGCAGGCTGCACATAGGTACTGCCGGTGTAACGCTCAATACGGTAGCCGGCATCCGAACCAGCTTCCAGACCGTAATGCTTCCAGTAGCCCTTGTAGTAGGTTGTACCGTTGAAGGTTTCGGTATCCGAATGTCTCGGCACGAACATGCAGGTCGCGTGACGGTAGTCCTCACGATAGACCGCCTCATTCTGATAGAAATTGTTCCCCCAGCCGCAGGCATAGTTGGCAAAAGCTATTTTGACTTTGCTGCCCGCTGTATATGCACGCGGCACGTATGCCCAATATACATTGGTTTCGCCAATCTGTGTCATCTGTTCACGCACCTTCGGATTGTCGTACCATACGCCGTAACTCGGATTATGGCTGTCGTCCCAAACAACATCGAAATAGACATACACGTTCTCCCACAAAGGTGCGTCGGCTTCGTCGTTCCAGTTGCGGAAATAAACCTTGTCGTTCTCCACGAAGTTGGCAGTCACAGTGCCGGTTGTTCCCGCGCCCGAACCTGTGAGCGTGGTGGATGACGATTCGTTATCATCTCGACCGGCTGTGCTGGCTACCGTGCAATCCGCGCCATCAGAAAGGGTCCAACCGGCGAAGTACCAGCCCGCATCAGGCACGGCGGTGATGGTGCGTGTCGTCTCCGAACCGGCTGTGGCATCGGTGACAGTCGCGCCGCCCATCTCGATATGTCCGTTGCCTGTATGCGCGAGAGTGACGGTGGTCATGTTCTCCGCGAACTTGGCATAAACGGTGGTAGTGCCAGAAACAGTCAGGGTCAGTGTACCTGCGCCATCATTAATCACCGCGCCGCCTTCGCCGTTCACGTAGGCTGTGGTACAAGCTGCATCGCTATACCAGCCGGCGAAATGATAGTCGGTTTCTGCCGCAGAGTGCGTGAAGGTAACTGTTCCGCCGTTCACGACATAGTTGCCTGAAGTGAAGGCTCCGGCAGCATCTGTTACTGAACTGATGGAACCGGCAGAGGTGCTGGAAGAGATACTCTCTTCATTACCCAGTGATTTCCTGGTGTCGTAAGTTACGGTATAGGATTCAGGATAAGTAATGGTCAGCTTATATTGGTTCTCATTCCATGTGAACCGGTATGTACCCGCACCGGCAGTGGTAATGCGGCAATTGGAAGTTTCCGAGGCCATTGGCCAATTGGTGTGATCACCAAACGTCATCACACCGGAATTTCCATACCATGCACTTCCATTGTAGAGGTTGCGAACCTTGAAATAGAAAGTGGTGTTGGCAGGCAGGTCAATGTCCACATAACCAATGTAGTCACCGCTTGCATTATCAAAGTGGTCAATACCATTTGCATACTGGTTCCAGTTGCCCATGGCATCCGCGTCATCCTCCACTTCTGAATCACCGCCCGCAATGGTCCAGTGGGAAACGAAGTTCGCTTTGATGGTCGCATCCGAAGTGGCATTGACAGTGGTGCTTGGGCTTGTAGCGCTACCGAAAGTGGCACTACCGCTTTCCACTGTCCATCTGCTGAAGTAGTAACCATATCCTTCCGGGGCTGCTACGATAGGAGCAGAAGTTACGACACCCACGCTAACCGTTGAACCCGAACCGCCAGCCGGAGTGGTGATGGTACCATGCTCGCTGGCAGTTACCGTTACTGTGTAGATATCCTCCGTATATTGCGCATAGACAGAGGCGTTGGCAGCGATGGCATCCAAAACGTGGTCGCTTGTACCCATGCCAGAAACAGC
>Ga0310690_10001242_pt1 | contig 46481 bp, 37 predicted proteins | sample AusTroGonzalo_MG_2_FD_207661 | JGI IMG/M metagenome (GOLD analysis project Ga0310690, IMG submission 207661) | Bovine rumen microbial communities from tropical cattle in Woodstock, Queensland, Australia - Gonzalo_04 (v2) (version 2) | ecosystem: Host-associated > Mammals > Digestive system >... | reverse complement strand
CAGTCAGACAGGCAAAAACCAGCCCTGCGAGACTTGCGACCATAAGGATGAGGCTGCCAAAAGGCCAGTACATCAACTTGAAAACGAGGCCAACAAGGCATAACACGAGCAGGATAATGCCGCTCCAATATGCGCCGCTGTGATGGTAGGTGGGGGGCACGGGGGCATCTTCCCCGTTCAATCGGGAAGTTTGTGCCAACAGTTCATCACTCATCTTAGCAAGACGGTCTATGTTGCAAATTATCAAAACAATAACCATAACAAGGATGATGGCGACCATGACAAACGAGCTACGCAAATAGGGTATCGTCCGCTTTTCACCTATCTCGATAATGAACCACATCATCCACAGACATAGAGCAAACACCCCCGTAATCCATACTAAAGAAAAACGAGTGCGAACATTTTCCATTTTTTGGGCGAGCGTTTGTATGTCTGTATCTTCTGTATTGATTTTCAGCACCTTCCGACAGCTAAACCATTCAAATAATCCAATCATAAAAAAAAGAATGATGGAAATGACCATGAATGAGATGCTAAGCTCAAAGCGAAAACAGCTCCAACACACGATGGCGGCAAGCAACCCGTAAGTGAGCACAATTTCCGTATTGCGGCGTTTGAAATCCGATATTTTCGAATGCAGCATTTCGTGAATCAGGTCGTTGTTGACGATTTCCTGCTGGTTGAACTTTTCTTGGAGCGTTTTGTATTGCATCTGTAACGACGAGAGCTCCATTTCCTGGTTTTGTTTTTTCTCTTCCATGATGATAAGGATTACTGGGTGATGGATTTCGCTTTTTGGACCAATTTTTCCTTAATACGGTGCAGTTTGATCCCGACATTCGCGACGGAGATGCCCATGACGGCGGCGATTTCATCGTAGCCGATGCCTTCCAGCCACAGCAACACAAGACCGCGGTCCATCACATCGAGCTGGTGGATGAGCGTGTAGAGCTGGCGAATCTGTTCGAGCGAGGTGTCCTGAGGGTCGTAGGGGTCGATGTCGGTGCTGAGCGGAACAGTCTGCGGGCGGCGTTTCGCACGTTTGCTGCCGTTGATGGCAGTGTTGAGCGCAATGCGATAGACCCATGTGTTCACGCTACTGCGGTTCTCGAACCGGTCGAAGCCCAGCCACAACCGGACCAAGATTTCTTGAAACAGATCGTTGATTTCCTCATTGTCGCGGGAGAACATGTAACAGACGGAGTAGATCGTCCGCTTGTACTGTTTCACCAGCTCCTCGAATTGCTTTTCTTTCTCGCTTTTCATCTGACCGTATTTTGGATTTTTATGGCATTGGACAACATCACCCAAAAATCCTTACAAAAATAATCATTTATTTTTGCCCGCACACCTAACGACAATTATTTTGAATGATACCGAAAGGCAAGCGAAAAATTGGAACAACGAGAAAGCCTGTCGTCTGCAGAAAAGAAATCAGAATAAAATCGTATTTTTGAGGCCGTGTTTTGTAACAATAATCTTCTATGCGAAAAAAAGAAAAAGTCTCCTTCCTCCTGCAATATTTCCTGGAACATCAGCCCGATGTGCAGTCGGAGCTGCAATATAAAAACCCTTACCAGCTGCTGGTGGCCACCATGCTGGCGGCACAGTGCACCGACAAACGCGTGAACATGGTCACACCGGCGCTGTTCGAGGCCTACCCCACCCCTTTAGCCATGTCGAAGGCCACGGAGGAGGAGATCCTGGCGTTCGTGAAGTCCGTGTCGTACCCCAACAGCAAGGCGGCGCACCTGTTGGCCATGAGCCGGATGCTGGTCAGCGACTTCGGCGGCGAAGTCCCTTGCACCATGGAAGAGCTTACTCGGCTGCCGGGCGTGGGGCGCAAGACCGCCAATGTGGTGCTGGCCTTCGCTTTCGGGCAGGCAGCCATGCCTGTTGACACGCACGTGTTCCGCGTGGCACACCGGCTCGGGCTTGTAAAGGATGCGCCAACCCCAGATGCTGTGGAAAAACAGCTGGTAAAGCTCTTTCCAACGGAATACATCTCACGCGCGCACCACTGGCTGCTGCTGCACGGACGCTACGTATGCACCGCCCGCAAACCCCATTGCGAGGAATGCCCGATAAGGGAGGCGTGTACGGAGATAATGGGTGAAAGAGGTGAACGGTGAAAGGTGAAAAAATTTTTTCTCTAAAAAATTGATTATTCATGTTTTTTTTTTCTTTGCAGAAAAAATTATTCAATTGTTATGAAACCGAAATTTCATGTCGTAATCGCCTTAATTATTGGATTGCTGATTCTTTCATCATGTCAAAAAGAAAGACCATACAATCCATCCAAACGAATCAAGCAAATCAACCATACATACACCTATATGGATGGGAACATGGAAGAACAAACCATTCAAGACAAGCAAATCTGGAACTGGAAAGGCAAACGACTCGACAACATAGTTTACTATGACGGACAGGACAATCAAACGGATATCATTGTCTTCCATTATGACAATAAGAACCGTTTTTCTGAGATTGAAAACAAATCCGGTTATTTCCGTTTCACATACAATGATAAAAAACTGGAAAAGATCGAGCACTTTGCGACCGACAACATCACTTTGACAGACGAGTACTTGTTTACAGCAACGGACACAAACGTAGTGGAAGTCAAGCACATCATTCATAGCAGTTCCGCAAAGGCATCTGCAAATCCGTTGCAGTTTGTTTTTCCCGAAAATGCAGTTGACATCATGACTCGGCATGATGGGGAAAAGGGTGGTTCGTACACATATACGTTTGAGTGGGAGAACAACAATCTGGTCGGCATGACCGAGTGTGTTGACGTAGGACTTACACGTTGGAATTTTTACCACTGGTATTACGACCAATATGAGAATCCATACAAAGGGATATTCAGCCAAATATGGTCTGATTTTCCTAACATTTCATATTATGTCAACAATAGCTACGGTGGGCTGTATTCTGCCAACAATATCATTAAGTCAACCGTAAATCGCGGCACTCATGACAACATCATCACTTATCACTACCAGTATGATGGTGAATTGCCCATTTACGTAGAGTGGCTTGAAGATGACCGACTTAGTTTAGATCGTCACACCAAAACATTTATTTATCAATAATCCTTGGCCATTGTCAAATCCCCATACTACCCCACCCTTTTAATCTTCACTCTTATAATCCTTCCCCCGTTCACCCTTTACCCCATTTACCTCATTCACCACATTTACCCCTTTCCTCCTTCACCGTTCACCGTTCACCATTTACCTCTTTCACCCCATTTCTCCCATTTTTTTCATATTTTTGCACGCCAAAACGATTATGGGAAGAATATTAGCCATTGACTACGGACAGAAACGGGTCGGCTTTGCCGTCACCGACGAGCTGCAGATTTGCGCCAACGCGCTGGACACCATTCCGGTGGCGAAGGCCTTCGATTTCCTGAAGCAGTATCTGCAACAGGAAAAGGTGGACGTCATCGTCATAGGGGAGCCGCGCAAACTGGACAACACACCGTCGGATTCCACGCGGTTCATTGATCCGTTCGTGAACCGACTGCGCAAAGAGATGCCCAACATCTCGCCCGACACCACCATCGCGCGCATGGACGAGCGCTTCACTTCCCGCATGGCCTTCCAGACGATGATCGACATCGGACTGAAGAAAAAGGACCGGCAGAACAAAGCCCTGGTGGACAAGCTCAGCGCTACCATCATCCTGCAGTCCTACATGGAACAGCAAGACATTCTGAAACAAAGAAACAGCGAACTATGATATTACCGATTTATGTGTACGGTGAACCCGTATTGAGAAAACTTTCCGAAGAAATTGACCCAGATGATGCCAACATCAAGCAGTTGGTGGACGACATGTTCGAGACTATGTACCATGCCAACGGCGTAGGACTCGCAGGTCCACAAATCGGCAAGGCCATCCGCATCTTCGTCATCGATTCCGAGCCCTTCAAGGAGAGCTATCCCGATGTGCGCATCTACAAGGGTGCTTTCATCAACCCCATCATCACCAAGGAATGGGGCGACGACTTCGTGTTCGGCGAGGGCTGCCTGAGCCTTCCCAACCTCAACGAGGATGTGACCCGCAAGTCGAACATCCATATTGAATACTACGACGAGAACGGCGAGTTCCACGATGAGGACTTCGACGGACTGGTGGCCCGCATCATCCAGCACGAGTACGACCATCTGGAAGGCCGCGTCTTCACCGACCGACTTTCTCCCATCAAGAAAATGGTGTTAAAAGGCAAGTTGAACGACATAGCCAGCGGCAAGACCAGAGCTGCCTACAAAACTGTACACAAATAACTGAAAATGAAAAGATTATCATTACCAATACTCCTGATATCCTTAGGAGTTTTGTTCGGTGCATGCCATAGCAAAAACGGCCAAGACGGCAAACGCAAATTCGGCAGCAAGCAAAAGGACATCATCCAGCTATACAACATGGCCGACTCCATCTACTACAAGGAGGGGCGCATCGACACCACCGCATTCTTACGGTTCATCGACAAAGCCGTGGATTTTGCCAAAGAGTATCCGAAAGATGAAATCTCGCCCGACATGCTGTACCGCGCGGGCATCGGCGCCATGACGATTGCGAAAGTGGCTGAAACCAAAGAGCAAAGGGCAACTTATTGCAAAAAAGCCATCGCCATTTTCAACCAGTTTCAGGAAACCTATCCCGAACACGAAAACTACAAGAACTGCTATTACCAACGCGCCGTCATTTACGATGACATCCTAGGCGACTACAACAGCGCCGAGGACCAGTACCGCGAGTTCATCAACCGCTATCCCGACGACCCCAAGACCCCGGAATTGAAGGAATACATCAAAATGCTGGGCAAGAGCGATGAGGAGATTTGGGAGATGATCAGTAAGAATTGAGAATTCAGAATTCCAAACTCAATTGGTTTTTCAGATGGAAGCTGCGGCGGTGGTATGGGCTGTAGCCATATTGGTGCACGGCAGCTATGTGCTTCGGAGAGGGATAACCTTTATTATTCTTCCAATCGTACATCGGATATTCAGCATCCAGCCGGATCATCAGATCATCCCGGTAAGTTTTGGCCAGGATAGAGGCCGCTGCAATGGAAAGATAGGTGGCATCGCCCTTCACCACACAATGGTACGGAATATGCCATTTATCCTGAAATTTATTTCCGTCGATCAGTAAGAATTGTGGAGTTACCGACAGCTTCTCCACAGCTAAATTCATACATAAGATAGAAGCATTTAAGATATTGATTTCATCTATCTTAGACTGCGAAACTTCTGTCACCGCAAAGGCTATGGCATCGCGTTCGATGATTTGGCGAAGATGATCTCTTTTGGTGGCTGACAGTTGCTTGGAATCGTTGATTTCCTCATTCACATAATCGTACGGGAAGATGACCGCGGCGGCGCACACCGGCCCGGCGAGGCAACCACGTCCCACCTCATCACAGCCACATTCCAAAAGAGGAGTATCAGAAAAATGCGATTTTAAAGCCATAGAAGAACATAAAATGCCAGAATCAGAATATCATGAAGCACAATTCGGCTTTTATATAGTGTTATCATGCTGAAATACATTGTAATAGGCAACATCAGGTAAATCAGTCCTTGTTGCAACGGCAGGCCAGCAAGCAACAGCACCGCGACCATGACGAACATCAGAAGATGGATGGTAACCAGACGCTTGCGGAGCACAATCAGCTTGTTGTCATAATAAAGTTTCAGTTGGATAATCAGATAAACCACCAGCAGAATAGTGTAGCCAACAAACACGTAATCAAGAACATCCAGTAATTTCAAAGACTTGAACACGCCGAAAAAGGAGAGCTGTTTTAATGACGCCATCAGCACGGGCATTTTGCCGGCAATGAAAAAGCCGCCGAACAGGTAGGCAGTCACGAACAGCAAGCCGAACAGCATGATGGCAATCTCTTTGGATTTTGAATAACGGTGTGTGATGAGAGCCATTGTCAGGAAGACCACGCTGACGACGGACACGGGATCAAACAATGCGCTGATTCCCACCAGCAGACCAGATGTGAAAACGCGGTTCTTGACGGGTCGCTCGTTTTCATCCTGCGTGTTGACCAAAACTATCAACGTCGTAAACACCAAAGTCAACACTGCCGGTGTCAATGTTTTGACAAAGCCTCCGACATTCATCGTCAGAAGAAAGAACACAACCGGAATAATGGTTTGATTGTCCGCAAATCTGTTTGCAGAATAAAAATGTCCTATCAGCAGCGACTCCAACAGAAGCAACAGGATACAGGTCACTTTCAGATTTGTTGGGTGTGCTGTCCAAAATGAAGCCAAATATTGAAAAAAAATGGATTGTCCGTCAGCTGGACACACCGTGATTTCGGTCACAATAGTGAAAATGGCCCATGCAAGCAACAAAGCAACCAGGACCCACTGCACAATCGTGTTTTTATTGAGGTAGTAGAACATCTTTGAAATTTGCGGCAAAAATACAAAAAAGGCATCTAGGTACAAGAAAAATAGTATTTTTGCACCCTTTTTTAGAAAATATAAAAATATAACATAATGGTCCAGAATAGAAAACTCCAATTAATGGTAGCAACATTTGCTGTTATTTTCTTATGTGCCAGCAATTTATTGGCATCATCATCAACAGCGAACCAACTATCATCCCGTGCTTGTGACGAGGACAACCCTTGCGATACTTTGACGATTGTGCCGGACACACTGGAATTTTGCACATATGACAACGCCCTGCCGTTTGTATATGAAGGCAATTCTCTAAACACTACTGGCTACTACACGTATCACTATGTGACCGCGCTAGGGTGTGACAGTACCGTGGTGGTTCATTTGCTAGTCATACCTGCTGACAATCGCGAGACGTTCCAACGTGTTACGGTCTGTTCACATGAACTCCCATACATTGAACAAGACTCTGCATTGACTGAGCCTGGTCTGTACCGTTTCTTTACAACGACCCAAAGTGGTTGCGATTCAGCCTATTACATACTTCTCGCCGTAATGGAGAGTCCTGTCGTGAGCACCCATGGTGGCGGTTACCTGTGTCCAAATGCCTCCGCAACCCTCACGGCGGACAACTGCAACCACTGCCAATATGAATGGAGCACTGGTGAGCAGACTCAATCCATCACCGTTGACAGTGCAGGCGTTTATTATCTGAATGTTACTAACACCAATAACTGCACCATTACGGATTCCGTTGTTTTAATAGCAGCTCAAGAGCCCGACGCTCATATTGTCGGTGACACCGTTTGTTGTTTTGGAAGCTCTGTCTCCTTGTCAGTATCCGGATCATTCGCGTACATTTGGGATAATGGCATCACCGGTCCTATCACGGTAACACCTAACCAGGACACCACCATCCGTGTAACCATCATTGACTTGGAAACCTCGTGTAGCAAACGTGACAGCATCCGCCTCCACGTCAACCCTACCCCTACGGCTTTCATTTCCAGCAACACTTTGGAAATCTGTAGTGGCGACAGCACTTTGTTGACGGCAACTGGAGGAGTGCACTTCCGGTGGTCAACGGGCGACACAACGGCCAGCATTTACGTCAAGGAAGAAGGAATCTACAGTGTCGTTGTATTCAATGAGTTTGGTTGTTCCGACTCCACTTCAGTGACGCTTGCCGTCCATCCAAATCCGGATATCACCATTTCTGGCAATACCTCTTTTTGTTCCGAACAGGCCGCTACCATCACTCTTTCTGGTGCCGCTTCATACTTATGGAGCAACGGTAACAGGACCTCAACCTTGTCCACCAGCATTCCCGGAAATTACAGCGTAACCTGCACCAGCAACTACGGATGTCAAACCATCATCTCCATACCGCTTACGCTTAGCACTGTCCAAGCCACTCTCAGTGGCAACTTCACCTATTGCCAAGGAAGCCAAACGGTTCTGAAAGTGATGGGTGACTCCACCAACACGTACCAATGGGTCAACGGCTCACAGGCAGATTCCATGGTAGTTTCCTCCACTGGCGTCGTGTCGGTCATCGTCACCAACACCAATGGATGCCAAAAGATGCTCTCCGCAAACATCACCGAGCTTCCAGCTCCAAACCCTACCATTTCTGTCACGCAAGGCGACCTGGTTATCTGCGAGGGCAAGAGTGTGTCTCTCCGCGCATCGGGTGGTTTCAGTTACCGTTGGAGCAACGGTAAAAACACCAACATCATCACCGTCAACCAGCAAGGCACCTATACGGTGACGGTCACCTCTGCAAACGGATGTTCGGCCGAGATCTCGGAGTCCGTTATTGTCAACCCCAAACCCCAAGTCACCATTCTGGCACCTGAAACCGCCTGTGCCGGCGATCAATTCCAGATACATGCCATATCTCCTACGGCATCATCTTACTCTTGGTCATCCGGCCAAGCCACATCTTCCATTTTGGTTCAGCCCAATGTGGGATTATCCTATTACATGGTTACCGTAAGAGACAACAACGAATGTACAAACACAGCCTCCACAACCATTGCCGTCGTATCCAAGCCCACGGTATATATCAATGGATTGAACAACACCACTATTAACATCTGCCAGAATGAGGCCATCATACTGAACGCCACTCCTGGAGCAAGCTACCAATGGAGCAATGGCATGACCACCAGCTCCATACTAGCCAACAATATCGGCACGTACACGGTTACCGTGACCAGCCAGGAAGGATGTTCTTCTTCTGCCAGTTTGACCTTAGCCACCAATCCATTACCGGTGGCGACCATCACAGAGAACACTACCATCTGCCAAGGTCAGACCGCCACATTGTCTGCTACCCACAACAACAGCTATACCTACAACTGGTCTAACGGGAACAACACCAACAGCATCATCACCAGCACAGCGGGCACATACACCGTTACGGTGACAAACGAATACCACTGTAGCAATATTCTCAGTACCACATTGACTGTCAATGAAAGGCCTCAAGTGAATATCAGCGGCAACAATTCCATCTGTGCAGGCGACTATTCCCAGCTCACCGCTACTGCCAACATGCCGTGCAGCTATGTGTGGAGTACAGGCGACACGAACAGCATCACAAGCGTCGGATCTTCCAACACATACCGTGTCACCGCCTACAACGCCAACGGATGCGACAATACAGCATCCTTAAGTGTGACTGTTCATCCTCTTCCCACACCGTACATCATCGGCAACACTACTATCTGCAGAGGCACAAGTACCACTCTCACCGCCACAGGCGGTGCGTCCTACATGTGGTCCAATGGCCAAACCACATCCCAAATATCTGTCAGCCCGTCCTCTGATCTCATCTACACGGTGACAGCCACCGACCAATTCGGATGCAGAGGCGCCATATCTGCCACAGTGACGGTAAACATCGTCCCCTCCGTCAACATCTTAGGCAACAGATCCTTCTGCGAGGGCGGCTCCACCACATTGACTGCCACTGGCGGCTCTTACTACACTTGGTCCACCGGTGAAAACACAGCTTCTGTCAACATCGGCACAATGGGCACCTATTCGGTCACAGCCACAAACTCTCTGGGTTGCACAAACAGCGAATCCGTCACCGTCACCTCCATGGGCCGTCCTTACATCAGCATCTTCGGCAAAAGCAGCATTTGCGCTGGCGAGACTGACACGCTGGTAGCCGGAGGAGCAAACCAGTACATCTGGAGCACGGGCGAAACCGGTTCTACCATCCATGTCATGCCGACTCAAAACACGACCTATTCCGTTACCGGCACAGGTTACAACGGATGTACGGCTGTTGTCAGCAAGGTCGTCAACATCAACGAGAGACCCAACATCCAAATCAATGGTATCACCACACTCTGCGATGGTGAGAGCACCACACTCACTGCCATCGGCGGCACGTCCTACCAATGGGCCAACGGCAGCACCAGCAACCAAATCGAAGTCTCACAAAGCGGGAATTACGCAGTTGTGGGCTTCAACGAGGCCGGATGCAGCAACAACAGTTCCCTTGTAGTGACCGTCAACCCGACCCCGACCATCACCTTGACTGGTGCCACCACTTTCTGTGAAAACACCACCTCTATCATCATGGTAGATGGCGGTAGCAGCTATCACTGGAACACAGGATCTATGCAAAGCACGATCACACTGATCTCCGGAGGCTCCTATTCGGTGACCGTTTCCAACGACTACGGGTGTTCGTCCGACACCTCTTTCGTGGCCTCCACATGGCCCACACCGGAGGCCGTCATTACAGGAACTTCCGACCTGTGCGAGGGTGAATCCGGTTATCTTACCGTCTCTGAAAACGCCTATTACACATGGAGTAACGGCAGCAGTTCACAGACCATCAACATCACCCCATACGAATCGACCACCTATTACGTGACGGTGACTGACATCAACGGATGCAACAACTACACCTACAAATCAGTGGCAGTGCATCCTACCTATCACAACAACTTCACCGCTGCAATATGTCAGGGACAGGCTTTCTCACAATATGGATTCCAAATTCCCGTGCAAAATGAGCCAGGTGTCTTTACTTTTACCGACAGTTTGACAAGCAAATACGGCTGCGACAGCATCTTATCGCTGACGCTAACGGTCAACCCGAGCCCGATAGTCAACGGCGGTATCATTGGAAATGATGTCGTCACTAACTACGGCAATTACTACTATTACATCACGGATGTTGTCAATGCCACCATTTTTGAGTGGACCATCACCAATCCCAGATGGACCTTGCAAAACAGCAATATCAACAGCGCATTCTTAGACATCCAGTCGCCCGGCTCTGGCACCTTGATTGTGAAAGCTATCAACTCATGCGGTTACCAAGACACCAGCCTCACCATCACCTGCAATGTAGGTGTGGACGAATACCTCAACGAAAGCGAGATTCTGGTTTACCCGAATCCGGTTTCACAATCATTGAACATTAACTTGGAGAAGACGACGCTTGATGTCAGCGAAATCCAGCTCTTTGACTCAAAGGGCGGTTGCGTGCGACGCATTCCTGCCGATGACAGTCAAATACAGATCGACTGCACGCCATACGCCAACGGGCACTATGTCATCCGCTTTGTAAACGACAAGGGCCGAGTCGTGGACAGCAGGAACATCATCGTCAACAAATAATCGTCCTTCATCATAAAAGACAACATATCCAAACCTAACCAATCTATCATAAGCAAATGGAATACAACTATCGCGAAATCGAAGCCAAATGGCAGAAAATCTGGAAAGAGAATCACATTTACAAGACTGAAATAGACCATTCCAAACCGAAATACTATGTTTTGGACATGTTTCCCTACCCTTCCGGTGCAGGTTTGCACGTAGGGCACCCGCTGGGTTACATCGCTTCAGACATCTATTCCCGATACAAGCGCCAAAAAGGCTTCAACGTGCTGCACCCGATGGGCTACGATGCTTTCGGCCTGCCCGCAGAACAGTATGCCATCCAGACGGGCCAGCACCCCGCCATCACGACTGAGAAGAACGTGAACCGCTATCGCGAGCAATTGGACAAGCTTGGATTCTGCTACGACTGGGACCGTGAGTTCAAAACGTGCAATCCCGACTACTACAAGTGGACGCAATGGACCTTCATCCAGCTGTTCAACTCCTACTACTGCAACCAAGCCAAGCAAGCCAGACCCATCAGTGAGCTGATTGAGGCCTTTCAGGCTTCAGGAACAGATGGACTTGACGTGGCACAGACCAACCCGATGTCATTCACAGCAGAGGAATGGCAACAGATGAGTGAGAAGGAGCAGCAGACCGTTTTGATGAACTACCGTCTGGCCTATTTAGCAGACACGTGGGTTAACTGGTGCGCAGGTCTGGGCACCGTGCTCGCCAACGACGAGGTCGTGAATGGTCTCTCCGTGCGCGGCGGCTTCCCCGTGGAGCGCAAGCTGATGAAACAATGGATTCTTCGCGTGTCCGCATACGCCGAAAGACTGCTGCAAGGATTAGACAAAGTGGAATGGACCGACTCATTGAAAGAAATTCAGCGCAACTGGATCGGCCGCAGCGAGGGCGCCGCCATCTGGTTCCCGCTGGCTCAAGATGGTCAGTACGACTGGAAGAAAATCTACATGGGTGGCAATATTGACGGTTTGCAGAACGAGGTGGCCTTTGAGATTTTCACCACCCGCCCTGATACCATCTTCGGTGTAACCTTCATGGTACTCTGTCCTGAGCACGAGATGATCAAACAAATCACCACACCCGAGCAGAAAGCGGAGGTGGAAGCCTACGTGACATGGGCCAAGAACCGCTCCGAACGCGAGCGCCAGGCCGAGGTCAAGAAGGTGAGCGGCGTGTTCACGGGTGCGTATGCCATCAACCCCATCACCGAGGAGCGCATCCCGATTTGGGTCAGCGACTACGTGTTGTCCGACTATGGCACCGGCGCCATCATGGCCGTGCCCGCGCACGACAGCCGCGACTTTGCCTTCGCGCGCCACTTCAATTTGCCCATACGCCAAGTGGTGGCCCCGAATCCCAACGATCTGAGCGATCCCAGCACATGGGAGGAAAGCATGGACAGCAAGACCGGCTATATGGTGAACAGCGGTTTCATCGATGGCATGACGGTCAAAGAGGGCGGCAAGGCCATCATTGAGAAAGTGAACACCATGTGCATCGGTTATGGCACTGTGAACTACCGTCTGCGCGACGCCATTTTCAGCCGCCAGCGATACTGGGGCGAGCCGTTCCCCATCTATTACAAAGACGGCATGCCCTACCCCATTCCTGTAGAAGAGTTGCCAGTGAAATTGCCGGAAATTGACAAATTCCAGCCCACCGAAACCGGTGAGCCGCCGCTGGCACGTGCCAAAGACTGGACCTACAAAGGCTATCCAATGGAGTATAACACCATGCCCGGATTCGCCGGCTCTTCCGGTTACTACCTCCGTTACATGGACCCGCACAACGACAAGGAGTATTTCTCCGAGGAAGCCAACCAATATTGGCGCAATGTGGATCTCTACGTGGGTGGTGCCGAGCACGCTACCGGCCACTTGATTTACTCCCGTTTCTGGAACAAGTTCCTGTTTGACATCGGCTTGTCATGCGAGGAAGAACCCTTCCAAAAGCTCATCAACCAAGGTATGATCCAAGGACGGTCCAATTTCGTCTATCGTATCGTGGGCACCAACCAGTACGTGTCTGCCGGACTGAAGAACCAGTATGAGGTAACCCCCATCCATGTGGACGTTAACATCGTGCACAACGACGTGCTTGACATAGAAGCCTTCAAACAATGGATGCCCGACTTCGCCGATGCAGAGTTTATCTTAGAAAACGGTCAATACATCTGCGGCTGGGAAGTCGAGAAGATGTCCAAATCCAAATACAACGTACAGAATCCTGACGATTTGGTGGAGAAGTACGGTGCCGACACGTTGCGCATGTACGAGATGTTCCTCGGCCCCATTGAGATGGCCAAGCCTTGGGACACCAACGGCATTGAGGGTGTTTCCCGTTTCATCAAAAAGTTCTGGAGACTGTTCAACTCACAAAACAACGAGTGGAGTATTTCTGAAGAAGAGCCCACCAAGGCTGAATACAAGATTCTGCACAAGACCATCAAGAAGATTGAGGAAGACAACGAGAAGTTCTCGTTCAACACGGCCATCAGTGCCTTCATGATCTGTGCCAACGAGCTGGCCGATGCCAAATGCAACAAGCGTAAGATTCTGGAGCCGCTGTGTATCCTGATGTCCGCCTACGCACCACACATCTGCGAAGAGCTCTGGTCATTACTCGGCCATACCGAATCCATTGTCAACGCCACATTCCCCAAATTCGACGAATCCTACATGCAGGAAACCGACGTCACCTATCCGGTATCATTCAACGGAAAGATGCGTCTGAAAATGTCATTCCCTGTATCATACACACAAAAGGAGATTGAGCCGCTGCTGATGGAGAATCCTGATGTGCAGAAATGGCTGGGTGGCGCGACACCCAAGAAAATCATCGTGGTACCCAAGCGAATCATCAACATCGTCATGTAATCAGGCATGAAGCAGAAAGACTTCGTCTTCAACATTTGCTTTCTACTCTTTCTGAATCTGCTCATCAAGCCGTTTTGGATTTTAGGCGTTGATGTGGGTGTGCAGAATCAGGTTGGAGCGGAGTCGTATGGTCTTTACTTTGCCATTTTCAACTTCACCTACATGTTCAACATACTGTTGGACATGGGCATCACGAACTTCAACAACCGTAACATTGCCCGAAACCGACAGTTGCTGGACAAGCATCTCTCCAGCATCATCCTACTACGTTTCATGTTGGCGGTCGCATACATGATTGTGGTATTCGCCGTGGCACTCCTCATCGGTTATAGAGGCTTTATGCTGAAGTTGTTGTTCTGGACAGCTGTCAACCAATTCCTGAACGCCTTCCTGCTTTATCTGCGTTCCAACGTGTCCGCCCTGATGATGTTCAAGACAGACAGTGTGTTGTCGGTGTTGGACCGACTTATCATGATCATCTTGTGCAGCATATTGCTTTGGGGCAACATCACTTCGGAGCCGTTCAAGATTGAATGGTTTGTGTATGGTCAGACGATTGCCTACGTCATTGCTGTGGTTGTGGCCCTGATTATCGTCATTTCCAAGTCGCACTTGCGCAAGTTGCATTGGAACAAGCCATTCTTCCTCATGATTCTGAAACGGAGTTTGCCCTTTGCCACGCTCACATTGTTGATGTCCTGCTACTATCGCATCGATTCGGTAATGTTAGAGCGCATATTGCCGGGTGACATTTCAGCTGCGCAGGCGGGCATTTATGCCTCTGCATTTCGTCTGTTGGATGCCTTGGTGATGATTGCGTATCTATTCTCCGTCATTTTGTTGCCATTGTTCTCCAAGATGCTGAAAGAGAAGGAGGACATCACGCCCATCGTACGCACGGCGTTCTCGTTGCTATTCCTGTTTTCTGTCAGTGCGACAGTCATCCTGCTATGCTACAAAGAGCCGGTTATCCAGTTGCTGTACAACGAGCATATCGCGGCCAGTATCGGAGTGCTCTCGTTGCTGATACCCTGCATCATCCCCATATCGTTGATGTATGTATTCGGCACATTGTTAACCGCCAAGGGAAGCATGAAAAAGTTGAACATTACTGCCGCCATTGGCATTGGAGTCAACATACTGATAAACGTGATATTGATTCCCCGCCTGCAGGCGCGCGGCGCAGCCATCGCCAGTTTGAGCACGCAGTCGGTGGTTTCCCTGTTGCAGTTCATCATCGCCATGCGCGAGCTCAAGATTCCGTTGCGCACCCTGCCTTGGTTCTCGTGTTTCCTGTTCACCGCCCTGCTCATCCCCACAGCTATTGTTTCCACCCGAATACTGCACGGCCATGTAGTGTACTCCCTGCTCATCATGGCAGGTGTGGCGCTGGTGTACGGTTTTGCCACGCGTCTGATGCAGATTGAGCATAACAAATTATTGTTTTGGCGGAAAGAAGAAGAATAGCTATTGTTCTACGTCAACAGCAAATATTTAATTGAGAGTATGACCGATTTCGCCGCCATCGACTTTGAGACCGCCAACGGGCAGCGCAGCAGTGTATGTAGCGTGGGTGTGGTCGTGGTGCGCGGCGGTGTCATCACCGATACATTTTACAGTCTTATCAAGCCCGAGCCCGACTACTATGCCTGGTTCTGTCAAGAAGTACACGGCCTATCGCACGAGGACACGGACAACGCGCCGGTATTTCCTGATGTTTGGCGGCAGATTGAGCCGTTGATTGAGGGTTTGCCGTTGGTGGCGCACAACAGTCCGTTTGATGAAGGCTGTCTGCGGGCTGTGTTCCGCGTATATCAGATGGACTATCCCGATTACGAGTTCCGATGCACTTGCCGTGCTTCGCGACGGCATTTCGGGAGGCGGTTGCCCAATCACCAGCTGCACACCGTGGCCGCGGCGTGCGGTTGTCCGATGGAGAACCATCACCACGCCCTTGCGGATGCCGAGGCCTGCGCAAGGATTGCGCTAAGGCTACTTTAATTCTATTCCTGCTGTCGGAACCTCTGTTCCAATTCTGCAACTTTCTCTCTCAGTTTCCGCATCTCCTCATCATTCTCCCGTTTCACCGAATGCTTGAACTTGAACATCGCCAAGTTCAATTCGAGGGAAGTCTCGCTACTCTGGACCGGCAACACATCTGTTAGCAGATCCTCCACCAACTGGCCACCACGCTGAAGCAAAGTTTTCTGTTCCAACGAGTTCTCCTCCTGCTGCGGAATTTCCGTCATCACCCGAGACAGTTCCTTCAATTTCGCGTATGCCTCCACAATGGCGAGGGTGGTTTCCACCGCTCTCGGGCTTTTCAAAATAGTGGCCAGCATGTAGAGTCCCTTTTCTGTGAATGCTTTAGGTGGATATTTGAAGTGTTGTCCCCGACCCGCTTTCTTTAAGGTCGAAATTTTCGACCTTAAAGCCGACACCTCCTCTTCTAACAATTCCCAGACATACCCTTCTGGGAATTTTTCGGGATTGTTACTGACAGCCTCGTTGATGCGCTTGGTTTCTACTCCATACAATTCTGCAACATCGGAATCCAGAATCACTTGTTGATCCCGCAGGGTGATAATCTTGTTCTCAAGGAATTCAAGATTTAATGATGATTTTCACATCCTCAACAACAGTGGTATCGGTCACCACTTTTTCCTTCAACTCCTGTGGCAAGTCGAGACTGCGGAATTCACTTTTGGCCTCGCGGTGAATGGGAATAATGGCCAGTTTAGGATCAACCTTAGTACAGACCTCCGTAAGCGTCTCTTTCGAAGCATGTCCAGAAGTATGGAGACACTTTACTTCCCAATCATGAGAGTGTACGAAGTCGAATGTCCGCTGTTGAAATGCCGAGTGTTCCTTAAAGATATATCCTGTGAATTGGGAATATATAAAACAGGTCTTTTTTGAGTCAAGTTCAGGGTAAATGGTGTCGATGAATTTACGAATTCGATAATTGTTTCGTACCAACATCACAAAGCCGTTTGCCTTTGATGCTGCACGGATTTCATCTTTATGTTTTGCGTAGTATCTGTATTTGGGGAAGCGATATCGGTCATCCTTTTCCCCGAGGGTGCTTTCTATCTTTTTCAGAATATGCCATTGGTAACCGTCCACCACAAACATCATCCCCTTATCCATCGCTGCTTGATAAAACGAAGCTATCCGGTCGGCATCCATCGAAGAATGAGGTATTCATAATACCATGCCCACCACCTTCATCTCCGACTCCGCCCACTACACCACAGTGCTTGATCTCGCGATGAAGGCCAAGCACAGTCTGTGGATCGGAACCGCCGCCGCAACTTCGAGGCGGGCATCCTCACCGATGAGCCCTCCATCGTGTCTGCTGCCATTGAGGAGTTTGACAAGGTGTGGCGCAGAAGCGAGTGCGCCCAGTGCCAACGGCGCAATGTCTGCCCAGACCCGATAGGATAATACTCCTTTCATTACTTCAAAAAAAGAATTCTGTATCTTTGCCACATCAAAAACGCCCTCCCATGCGAAAAGTCCTTGTCATTAGCCTACTCTTTCTGGTCCTCGCCACTGCGGGCCACGCGCAGACCGTCTATCAAAAAGACCGGTGGGGCGCGCGACTCCTCTTCTTGCAGGAGAACACCGTGCGCGCGCAAGACTGCTGGGGCGAACAACTCCTCTGGTACGACGAAAGCTCCGGAGTGATCCGCCAAAAGGACCGCTGGGGACAACCACTGCTCTACATGGACGGGCAGACCGTGCGGCAAAAGGACCGCTGGGGCGCACCCCTGCTCTACTTCGACGGCAACACCATCCGACAGAAAGACCGCTGGGGCACGCCACTCTACTACTTCGACGGCCAAACCCTCCGTATCAAAGACCGCTGGGGCGATGCCGTCTATTACTTCGACTTCATCCCCAGTCAGTGGCTGTTGGCCAGCATTATACTTCTGTAACAGATTTCCAAGCCTTTCTCCCTACTTCCAACTACGCACCGAAACGACAAGCTCGCCATCCATTTGATCGTAGTAGCCATAGATGGTTTTCGGGACATTGGGAAGCAGATTGAAATAGTTGTCCGACCAGCGGACTTCTTTCCCCGTGGTTTCCATCACCTGCACGCCATAACAAAATGTGGGACAAGTCAACGTGAGTTCGAAATGGTCGCCAAAACACTTCAGATCCTGGCGGATTTCATTCCGTTGGAGTTTCAATTGTCCGGGTTTCACGAAGAAGCAGACCTGTTCGGCTAGCACTTTGCCATCATGCTCAAATTGCGCTACCAAGCAGACCTGTTCGGGATGCAAACCCTTTAAATCAGCAGGATTGCACGTGGACACCAACTTGCTGCTGTTCGAAGACACGCTCACCTGCTTTCTGGTCAGCACTTGAGACTTAGATCCGTCCAACGCCATGGCGGTAATCTTCAACATTCCCTTAACAGACGACAAAGAATCGTTAACCAAATAAAAATCAATAGATTGATTGTCGTTGACATGCACCGTAACTGCCACATTGGCAAAGGCTTCGCGCAAGCGGTAGTGCAGGGCTTTCCAACGGCCCGTGTAGTCGATGCTGCTCCACGAGGCCACAGGCCAGCAATCGTTGAGCTGCCAGTACAGCGTGCCGGCACAGCGGTCGTGCTGGCTCCGGTGCGCGTCGATGGCTTGGCGGATGCCCAATGCCTGCACCAGCTGGCTCACGTAGGCAAACTCGTCCAGATCATCAGTACGCGTATAGCCGAATTCCTCCTTCATGGCCTTTTGGATAATCTCCACTCCCCTGCCATGTTTCTGGTGGTTGTTGAGCGCCGGAGAATCGAGCTTTCGGTCTTCGGGATTGGTAAATGTCTCTATCGTAGCCAGTTCTGGATAGGATTGGAAGCCGTATTCCGACATAAAACGGCCGGTTTTCTCCCACCAGATTGAAAAAGGCTGCTCGCCCCACCAAACGCCCCAATAATGGGAACAACCGTGCGTGCAGCATTCCGGATGCCCCCAGCCGAACGTGGGAGACGAGGAAATGTACGGAACGCCCGGGTGGCATTCGTGCACACGCTCCGCTAACATCTTCTCAAACAACTGATTGAAATCCTCAAACAGCTGCTTGTACTGCGCATCGCTCCATCCGAGAGCGGTTTGCCAGCCCCAGTCCTCCAGACCGTTATGCACCTCGTTGTTGCCACAATAAAGGGCTATGCATGGGTGGTTGCGCAGGCGCCTGAGCTGCTCATCTGCTTCATAACTTACATTTTGCAGAAAAGCCTTGTCGCCGGGATAGGGATTGCAGGCGAACATGAAATCCTGCCACACCAATAGGCCCAATTCATCACAATAGTTGTAAAAAGCGTCATTTTCGTAGATGCCGCCGCCCCAAACGCGAATCATGTTCATGTTGACATCTGCGGCATCGTGTAGAAGACGGTAATAAACATCACTGCCTTCCGCAGTATTCAATGTTCCAGGATAAGATGAAGCCGGAATCCAGTCGGCGCCGCGCGCGAAGAAGGGCTTGCCGTTGACCTTGAACGCAAACGACTCGCCAATGCTGTCCTGCTCGCGCACCAACTCCACCGTTCTCAACCCGTGACAGACAGTCCGCTGTTCGGTCTGTTTCCTGTCCATTATGGTCACGGAATAGGTGTACAAATGCTGATCGCCCATGCCATTGGGCCACCAGAGTTTGGGATGGGTAATGGACACCGGTATCTTGACGAGATTTTCATCATAATCCAACTTCACGCGCTTTTCCACCTTGGCACAAAGGCCATTTTCATCAAACACCTCTACCCGAACCGTGCATTTTTTCTTCTCCTTGAGCGATTTTATACACAACTGCACATCGGTTTTCCAAGTGCCCGTGGCATCAAAGGTCGGTTCCGTATCATGTACATAGACATCTTCCAATTCCAAATCGTTGAAACTCTCCAGACGCACATTTTTCCAGATGCCGCAGGTAATGAGCTTCGGACCCCAGTCCCACCCCGACATATACTGCGCTTTGCGGGAAAATACGCGGTTGTCGGGAAGCTTATAAGTCAACTTTTCTGCCTCAAGCTGTTCGAATTGATTTATTGGGAAAAACTTAACAATCAACTTATTATCTTTCTCTTTCAAGACATCATTCACATCAAAACGCCATCTGCGGAACATATTGTCCAGAAGAGTTGTGTCACCTTTATCCATGGAGCGTAATTTCTGTCCGTTGAGCCACACCTCGGCGTAAGTGTCTAGACCGTCGAAGACAAGCCAGTGGTTCTCGTACGACTGTCCCACACCTGCACAATCCGCATCGAAAATAAGCCGATAGGTCCACACGCTGTCGGCGACCCACTGCACGGAATCCTCATTGGTGCCAAAGAAAGGGTCCGGAATCAACTTATTGGCCAGCAGGTCGGTATGGATATTGCCTGGCACCGTGGCGGGATACCATTGCCCTTGATACTGGAACTGCCAATTGTGTGTGATGCACCCCGACTTGGAATCCAAGCTCTGCACGCGCGTGGCCGGCATCTTGTCCGTCTTGCAACCCAAAAGCAAAACCGAGATAAGAGCTATGAGGAAGGATATTCGTGAGGACATGGGAATGGGGAATGAGGAATTGAGAATTGAGAATTAGAGATTAAGATTCCCCTTCTATTTTAGAAGGGGTGGCCGAAGGCCGGGGTAGTAATATGGTATTGGGGGTTACTGCACGAAACCTTGTTTTTTCAGAGTATCCAAAAGCACTTTGGCAAAATGTTCATTATCGGCTTTGACATAGCGTTTCTGGGTGAAAATCTGTGCCAAGTTAGGCAGATCGTTCTCACGAAGCAGCTGCTGAGTTTCTTCAGAAGATTCTTTCTCTGCATAGAGATGATCTATCTTCTCTTTGTCGTAGTCTTGATAGGTTTCATAATGCACCATAGCCTCCACCGGCAGCTTCTGTGTCAGTGCAGGCTTTGCAACCGGATAGCCCATCGGGATGCAGGCCACGGGGATGACATGCTTGGGCAGATTGAGAACCTCAATGAACTTGTCCACATTATAGGTGATGGTGCCGAGCCAGCAGAAGCCAAGACCCAGTGATTCGGCTGCTACGCAAGCGTTTTGCGCGGCAATCAGGGCATCTATCACAGCCCAGTGATAGGATTGGAGATTGCTGTACGCCTCTGTTTCAGCATCGCGAAACTCGCAGTAGCGGTTGAAGCGGCGGAAATCGGCACAGAAAGTGAGAATCAGCGGCGCTTGCGTGGCCATGGGCTGGTTGAAGTGCAACGGAGCCAGCTTCTGTTTCATCGCCTCGTCGCGTGTCACGATGATGCTGAACAACTGCATGTTGCCCATTGTGGAGCCGCTGCAGGCGGCCTTCAGAATCAGGTTCAGAGTTTCATCATCCACTTTGCGGTCAAGGTACTCACGCACGCTCACGTGGTTGAGAATCGTATTAAGTGTTTCGTTCATAGCAATTTATCATAAAAAAATATCTATTTTATACTTTTGGATTATTGAGTGCAACTGGTTTATCCAAACCTTTTCACTCCCATGGCAATACAGAATACAATCAATACAACGAGTACGATTAACGACACAAGCATGATAAAGGCAGCCGTAAATGTCTTCAGTATTGTGCGCCACCAGCTGTATCCGGTCAACTGCTTCAGCGGAACCAGAGTAAGGAGTATGGAAAGTGAGGAGAGTCTTGTCAAAGCAAAAAAGTCGAACACGATGGAATAGATGGTGTACATATTGGAAATATACACCAGCGAGACAAAGAATTCAGAATATCGCAGGTCGGGGATATTCGGACAATGCCGGAAGAAAAAGTAAAGGACATCTGACACCAGCATCAGCAGCATCAGCATGAAAACACTAGGAAACCGTTTTTCGAAGCGTTCCATTTTCTCGAAAAAAACATTCAAAATCTCTTTCGTACGTTCTGAAAGCGATTCTTTGTCAACATCCGATTCATTCAACTCAGCGGCACCTGTATCCACAGTCTCATTCTCCCCTTTTACGTCTTGAATAACATATTCCGTTTCATCATCGTCATAGAGAGCCTGCCCCTTGATATTCAGTCCGTGTGTCACAAATACAGAGAGGGCGAAGAGCAGGAAGAACATCTTAAAGGGCGGGAAGTAGCCCATCTGTATTCCCTTGAGGTAGTCGCGAATCATGTAGCCGGGGCGCAGAATGAGGTCGCGGATGGTGCGAAACATACCGCGATTGCCCAGTCCCCAGACGTCCACAAAATTCCGCATGGCGACCTTGAAAGAATATCTTCCGATTTTGGCCGACTGTCCGCATCTCGGACAGTAGTTTCCCTCATAATGCGTGCCACAGGCCATGCAATCATGCTCTTCTTCCGACATTGGGGCCAAATGGCATGGTTGTTCCCGCCATATCTTGAATAGGCGGATCTTATCCTTTATTTTGAGGCTCTTTTTCATCATTTTTCAATATCGGTGCAAAAATAGTTATTATTCGGACATGCTAAACGCCGATGAAAACACTTTTAATATATCTGCATTATTTTTTATAAATCATTTTTTATATTTGACATTTCATATAGAAATTATTACTTTTGCAAACTATTTTGTAATATTCCAACAACCGATTCCAATAATCATTTTTTTTAAATAATACACCAAACATCATGAAAGACCTCAAAGACCAACTGAAAGACCTCGGCGTGCTTGACCCCGTGGAAATCTATCACAACCTGTCGTACGACGAACTGTACCAACACGAAACCAACCCTGAACTTACGGGCTATGAGAAGGCTTACCTGACCAAATCGGGCGCCCTCTCCGTGGATACCGGCATCTTCACCGGACGCTCGCCCAAAGACAAATACATCGTCATGGACGAGAACACCAAGGACAATGTGTGGTGGGCCGACCCCAACAAGAAGGGTTCCGATAACAAACCCATCGACCACAAGACTTGGGAGCATCTGAAGACCATCACCCAGAAACAGCTCACCGGCAAGAAGGTGTATGTGATGGACGGCTTCTGCGGCGCTAATGAGAATTCCCGCATGAAAGTGCGCTTTGTATCTGAAGTGGCTTGGCAGGCCCATTTCGTGAAGAACATGTTCATCCGCCCCACCGACGAGGAGCTCAAGACCTTTGAACCCGACTTCGTGGTGCTGAACGCAGGCAAGACCACCAATCCCGACTGGAAGGAGATGGGCTTGCACAGCGAAGTGTACGTGGCTTTCAACCTCACCGAGCGCATGGCCCTCATCGGCGGCACCTGGTACGGTGGCGAGATGAAGAAGGGTATTTTCTCCGTGATGAACTACTTCCTGCCGCTGCAAGGCATGGCCGCCATGCACTGCTCCGCCAACCAGGGCAAAGACGGAGATACCGCCATCTTCTTCGGCCTCTCCGGCACTGGCAAGACGACGCTTTCCACCGACCCGAACCGCGCCCTCATCGGTGACGACGAGCACGGCTGGGACGACAACGGTGTGTTCAACTTCGAGGGCGGCTGCTACGCCAAGTGCATCAACCTGAGCGAGGCCAAGGAGCCCGATATCTTCCACGCCATCAAACGCGACGCCTTGCTCGAAAATCTTGTAGTGGACGCTGAGGGTAACATCGACTTCGACTCCGCCGCCAAAACCGAGAACACGCGCGTCTCCTACCCCATCTATCACATCAACAACATCGTGAAACCCGTTTCTCGCGGCACACACCCGAGCAAAATCATCTTCCTGTCGGCTGACGCCTTCGGCGTGCTGCCTCCGGTGGCTGTCCTCAACCGCGAGCAGACGATGTACTACTATCTGAGCGGCTACACCGCCAAATTGGCCGGCACCGAGCGTGGCATCGTGACCCCGCAGCCCACCTTCTCGTCCTGCTTCGGCGCAGCGTTCCTGCTGCTGCACCCCACCAAATACGCCGAGGAACTGGCCAAGAAACTTGACCAGCACAACGCCACGGCTTACCTGGTGAACACCGGCTGGACCGGCGGCGGCTACGGCGTGGGCGAGCGCATCTCATTGAAAGCCACGCGCGCCATCATCACCGCCATCCTCAACGGCGACCTGCTGAACTGCGAAACGGAGATTGTGAAGCCCTTCAACCTCTACATCCCTAAACATGTGGAGGGCGTGGACGACAGCATCCTGAATCCCGAGAACAGCTGGGCCGACAAGGCTGCCTACGCCGAGAACGCCAAGCAGCTGGCTGCCTCGTTCATCAAGAATTTCGAGAATTTCAGCGACACCGAACAGGGCCGCGCCCTGATTCCGTTCGGGCCGACGTTATAGGAAAGACGCACGACCGTGCGTCTCGACAAACAACAATACAATAACCTGTAGAGACGTGCCATGGCGCGTCTCTACAATTTTTATCCATTATGAAAATCCGTCCCATCATCCATTCCATGCGCCTACGCACCCTGCCCCTGTCATTGGCGGGCGTGGTGCTGGGCATATTTTTGGCCTGTGCCAGCCATAGCGTGGAGCCGTTGGTCATCATCTTTATTTTGCTCACCACCGTCTGCTTGCAGATTCTGTCGAACCTCTCCAACGAGCTGGGCGACTATCTGAGCGGCACCGACGGTGGGCAGCGCGAGGGACCGCTCTACAGTCTGGCCGAGGGCAATATCAGTGTAAAGCAGTTCAAGATACTCATCGTAGTATTTGAAGAATTGAGTTTAGGCTTCGGCGTAGCCATGATCATCGCTGCCTTCGGCACTCTGTTTTGCGCTAAAGGACTGGTACTTGCCGCACTCGGAGCGTGTGCCGTGTGGGCGGCCATGCATTATACGCTGGGCAAGCGGCCCTACGGTTACCGCGGGCTGGGCGATGTGTTCGTCTTCATCTTCTTCGGGCTAGTATCGGTGATGGGCGGCTATTTCGTGGCCGCCGGCACCTTTGACACGTGGGCCGTAATTCTGCCCGCCGTGTGCATCGGCTGTTTCAGTGTGGGCGTGCTCAACACCAACAACATCCGCGACATGGAGTCGGATGCAGAGACGCGCGTCACCATCCCGTTGAAAATCGGGGAACGCAACGCCAAGATCTACCAAACCGTGCTCATCGTAGGCGGGTGGGTGTGCATGGGGGCCTTCACGCTGCTCACCTACTCTTCGCCGTGGAATCTGCTCTATCTGCTCACCTTGCCGTTGTATATCGCACATGTGATGGGCGTGTGGAGGCATCATGGCAGTGCATTGGACAAGTACTTGCCCATGCTGGTAATCACCTCCTTTGTTTTCTCCATTTTGGCAGGAATCGGATATTTGTGGTGATTTTTTTGTATTTTTGCGGCCTCAAAAACTGAGACACGGAAAGTTGGCCGAGTGGCTTAAGGCAGCGGTTTCGAAAACCGCCGTAGTGTCACAGCTACCGGGGGTTCGAATCCCTCACTTTCCGCAAAAAAAGCAAGGCGAAAGCCTTGTTTTTTTGTTTTCAGACCTTTGTCGGATGCTTGCATCCGTAAAAAAGGGATGGAAACGAAAGGTCATTGCGAAGCAATGCTTTTTTTTGCCAGGACGCCCGCGGCAGCGACAGGGATCTGCAATCCCTCACTTTCCACAGAAAACTGTATTTTTGCCGTCCCATTTTTCACATTCATTGAAGAATAATGACACATCATTCCATTATTTCAACAATCTGGCATACTGCAATTTGCATAATCATTTGCCTGCTTCTGCATGAAACGGCTATGGGCCAGAACATCACAGTTAGCGGCCATCTCTATGAAAAAGGCAGCCTGGAATCATTGCCCGGCGGTCTGGTCTATGACCCAGTGTCGCAAAAGTCCACCACCACCAACGCATACGGTTTCTACACGCTTACACTACCCTATCGAGATGGCTTGTTTCTGGTTTTCAACAGCTTCGGATTCATCAATGACACCCTGTGGATAAAGACGTCCGAAAATATCGAATATGATTCCCGGCTGTCAAAAATCACGATGCTGGAAACAGTGAACATTTCAGCTGAGAAGTCAAACACTGAGCAGGTGAAGATGAGTTCCATCACACTGTCAACCAAAGAGATAAAGAACATGCCGATGCTATTCGGCGAGAAGGATGTGTTCAAGACGCTGTTGCTGTTGCCCGGTGTGCAGTCTGCCTCGGAAGGGACTTCTGGCATCTACGTGCGCGGGGGCGGTCCAGACCAGAATCTCATCATCATCGACGAGGCCACCATCTACAATGCCAGCCATCTGTTAGGCTTCTTCTCCATCTTCAACGGGGATGCTATCAAGTCTGTGGAACTTGTAAAAGGCGGATTTCCGGCCCGTTACGGAGGAAGACTCTCTTCTGTCATCGACATCAACATGAAAGACGGCAACAAGGAGAGTTACCATTGCGAGGGCGGCATCGGACTCATCTCCTCCAACGTGATGGTAGAAGGTCCCATTATCAAAAACAAAGCCTCTTTCATGCTTTCCGGACGCACCACTTACCTCGACCTGATCATGGTGCCCGTCATGAAACGTGTTACAGCAGGCACGGCAGCCGGCTACTATTTTTTCGACCTAAACGGAAAATTCAACTTCGACCTTGGCAAAAAGGACAAACTGTACTTCAGTGCCTATTTCGGACGCGACAAGTTCCATCTTTCCCAGAAGGAAAAATATGAGAGTGGCAACGAATATGACAAATACAAAATGGGGCTTTTCTGGCAAAATGCCACCGCCACCGTCCGATGGAACCATCTGTATTCCAACAAAGTGTTCTCAAACATGTCGTTCATCTTCAGCGACTACACCATGAACACCTACATGGGCTACAAATACTTCTACGGCACCAATAGCCCTTACAACGAATCGTTCAACTCGGATTTCAAGTCCGGCATCCGCGACTACACGCTGAAATACGATGTCACCTACCGGCCCAATGCCACACACCATTTGCTTGCAGGAGCGGCTGTAACCTACCACGAAGCTCGCCCAAACGCCATCATGATGAAAGCTGACACCCTCAACATGCGCAAGGTGGAAAAAGCGCAAGGTTTGGAATACGCTCTCTATATGGAAGATGAAATCAATATCCTGAACCGTTTCCGCATTAATCCAGGTGTGCGTCTGGTGGCTTTCTCCGTTCCGCACAAGACCTGGTTTTCACCGGAACCGCGCCTGTCGATGAGCTACAACATCCTGTCAAATTTGGCATTGAAAGCCTCCTATGCCATGATGAGCCAGAGCATGCTCCTGCTCTCCACCAGTACCATCGGGTTGCCAACCGACTTATGGGTGCCGGTCACTGACTCCATCCGTCCCCAGCGTTCCCAGCAGGTGGCCTTCGGCATTCACTACGATTTGAAGAAACCTCGTCTATCCTTCTCCGTGGAAGGCTATTACAAGAAGATGGACCATATTTTAGCCTACAAAGAGGGCACTTCCTACTTCACCAACATGCTTCAGAACATCATGGATGAAGAGGTGCCGACCAATTTCCAGAACAAGTGGACCGACAATGTGACCACAGGGCAAGGCTGGTCGTATGGAGTGGAATTTCTCGTTCGCAAAGAGGCAGGCAATTTCACCGGCTGGATCGGCTACACACTGTCATGGACCAAACAACAGTTTGACGAACTGAACTTCGGCGAGCCGTTCTTTGCCCGATACGACCGCCGGCACGATGTCTCCATTGTGCTTATGTACAGTCCCACCAAATGGCTCAACCTGTCAATGTCGTGGGTATTCGCCACCGGCAACGCGATTACACTGCCCACATCCCTCTACCCCTCCGAAGATCTCAACGCCTATCTCGAGAACTTGCTCCCGCCTGAACAGAGCGAGTACTATTACTATACCAGCTACATTGAGAACTACGGGAAGAAGAACGACTTCCGCATGAAACCTTTCCACCATCTTGACATTGGTGTGCAGTTCATCAAACCGCACAAAAGGAACAACGGACAGAGCATCTTTGAGATCAGCATTTACAACATCTACAACCATCACAACCCGTTCTTCTACTTCACCACACAAGAATACCGTGAAACGGAATCAGGTGGGGAAATAATCAACAAGATCCAACAAATCAGCATTTTCCCCATTATTCCCACGCTCTCTTATCATTTTAAATTCTAATACCGGCAACAATGAAGATCAAAAAAACATCCATAATAATCCTTTTTTTCTGCTATGCCCTGACAAGCCTCTTCTTCGCTGGTTGCATAGATGACGTAAACCTTGAGGATCAATTTTATGATACTCGGAAATTGGTGTTGTATGGTCGTCTTTGCCCGCAGTTGGACACCACCTACATCCTGCTGTCAAGCACAAAACTGTTGTATGGCAATGATTCAGGGGATTTTCCCAACATTTCAGACGGCATTGTGAAACTTTCTGCCGACGGAGTACATTGGATTCAAGCCACTTACGATACAACACACAGCCGTTACATCATCACCCGCCAGGAGTTTCCGGTTTTTGAAGGTCATACCTACCACATCCGGGCTTCCTATCCTGGATTCAAGGATATATCGGCCTCCTGTACAGTACCCGTGACGCACGATGTGGGGTTCCGATTCGACACCGTGGCGGCCAACCAGGACACACACTGGGGTGAAATTTACAACTGGCCGCACAAGGACGTGTATGTGCAATGGCACGATGTGCCAAACGAGGAAAATGCCTATTCGCTGAAAATGTACTATCCGGAGCCTATTGACATTGTTTTCGATGATGATGACTTTGGATTGGAATACGGGAGCTGGCGGTATTCCAGCCAATGGCTACACGATGGTTCTTCCGAATACCAGTACGTCTCTGACAAGGGTCAAGATGGCGCGGTAATGCGCTTCCTGCTTGAGGCGGACATCTATGACGAAGACTATTGGGAGGAGGATGATATTCAACCTCAATACTATCTTTTCTTCCTGGACAGGGACAGCTATCTATATGAGAGTACGCTGAACGATGCTACTGGGTTCAATTTTCTGCTTTTGGAGCCCCTCCACACGTACACCAACATTGAAAACGGCTTCGGCCTATTTGGTGCATTCAGCATGATACGGGTGAAATAATCACTTTTTCACGCAGCTTTTTCAGATGGCTGCTGATTCTGTACTTTTTTACTCTTCCACAAGAAAATCACTAACACTAAAACGGTGATGGCCACGCCGATGCCATAGCCCACGGGACGCGGGATCACAGAGCCAAGGCCCTCTTTATACGCCACGAACAGAAAACTGCCCGTCACCATGGTCATGAACAATGCCGGCAACAGCGTGATGAGATACCATACACCCTTCTTGTTCTGTTTCAGATAGAATGTGATGGCCCAAAGCGTGAAGGTGGCCAACAACTGGTTGGCCCACGCAAAATAACGCCAAATCACATCAAAGCCTTTGGCGTCAGCCAAACTATAAACCAAAATAACAGCCGTCACCAAGAAGATGGGGACCGCCACAAACAGACGATTCTTGATGGGTTTCTGGCTATAGTGCATGAAATCGGACACGATAAGACGCGCGGAGCGCAACGCGGTATCTCCGGACGTGATGGCGGCACTGATCACACCCAAGATGGTGATGACTGCAATCACGCTCGGGAACCAGTTATTGGCGATGAGACTGACCATGGCGGGACCGCCTTTGCCAGCGGTGTCCACCGGACTGTTGGGACCGAAGAAATAGGCGGCAGCAGCAGCCCAAATCAAGGCCACTACACCTTCAGTAATCATCGCGCCATAGAAAATGGGCCTGCCCTGCTTCTCATTGGTCATGCAGCGCGCCATAAGCGGCGACTGCGTTGCATGGAAGCCGGAGATGGCGCCACAGGCGATGGAGATGAACATCATCGGGAAGATGGGGTTATGTGCAGCATCCGGATGACGGTTCTGCATCCCGCTCCACAATTCCGGAATTTCAGGACGATACACCACGAATGCCACCACAATAGCCAAAGCCATGCCCAGCAACAGGAATCCGAACACCGGATAGATGCGGCCAATCAGCTTGTCAATAGGTAACAGCGTGGCAATCAGGTAATAACATAAAATGATAACCACCCAAATATAAATACTCCAGTTGGGGGTGAAATTGGCGTTGAGCAGCACCGCGGGCGTATTTACAAACACCACGCCCACCAGGATCATCAACATCACCATGAAGCCACGCATGAACTGTTTGATACCGTTGCCCAAATACTTGCCGTGAATTTCTGGCAACGAGCACCCCTTGTCGCGCAACGACATCATGCCCGCCATGTAGTCGTGAACCGCACCAGCAAAGATGCTTCCGAACACAATCCACAAAAACGAGGAGGTGCCAAACTGCGCACCCATGATGGCACCGCAAATGGGCCCAACACCTGCAATATTTAAAAACTGAATAAGATAGATTCGCCAAGGCTTCATCGGGACATAGTCCACACCATCTGCCATATAAGTGGCCGGCGTCTCCCGCTTGGCATCAATACCGAAAACACGCTCGGTAAATTTGCCGTAAATCAGGTAGCCTAACACTAACAGTACTAATGCGATACAAAAGGTGATCATGGGGATTATAGATTATAGATTATAGATTAGAGATTAGAGATTATAGATTAGAGATTATAGATTAGAGATTATAGATTAGAGATTAGAAGATTAGGGGGGATTTGAACTTTGAACTTTGAATTTCTATTTAGGGATGGCGGCGGAGAGGGATTTGCCCGACTTTGTGATTTTCTTCACTTCATCGATCAGGAAATCTCTGAAAACCAGCATAGAATATTCCAAACTTTCGTACTGAATACCCGAAAGGATATTATCACCGCCTTCCGCAATGAAATTAAGGGTAATCAGGCGATACATGGCGTCATCCTGCAGTTCCTTGCCTTGAATGAGGATTCTGTAAGGAACATTGTTCTTATACAATACTTCCATACCTGCAGAAGCCGCTGCCAGCGCATCCAGACGGAAACGGCTCACGGCATTCCTCAGTTCACTGCCCTTGACGGTGGCTATCACCAGATAATTGTCAAACGGGGAAATCTTGAAGATGTCGCCCACCGTCACATCGCCAGCCTGCAGGTTAGTGCGAATGCCGCCAAAATTCAATAATGACAAGTCGCAAGGAGCCTGTTTCATGGCCGCAGGACCGTCTTTCAGCATCAAATCCGTAAGCAAGTCAGAAAGCGGGCTTTTCGGGGATTCCACATTCATCGTGACATCACAATGTCCAATCACCTCGTTCATCTTCTTGTCAAGACGGGCTTTGTGCCGTTCAAGATACTTGACGAGATCCGGGTCGAGTTTGGCATCATAGGTGGAGTCAAGCCGCACCATCCTATATTTGTACTTATAGGAATGATTTTGGGCATAACTGACAAAGGTTATGCCCAAGAACAGCATCAGAAAAAAACAGGTTATCTTTTTCATGAATATTATTTAACAGGATATCCAATCGGTTGTGCGAGAACGGGTTTGCCATCCACTTTCAAAATTTCCATGATTTTGGGACGATCAATGGCACCCATAACCACTGTATTGAGATTATTCGCAGCACAATACAGATAGACGTTCTGGCTCACAAAACCTGCATCAGTGGCTCCGTAGAACTCGCGTCCAGCTTCATCAAAGCCATTCATCTTGTCATAATTGGCGAAGAAAAGCAACGTAACAGGAGCAGCCATAATCATCTTGCCGCGACTTGACATACCTTCGCGCATATCTTCAGGAATGACCATTTTAAGCATATTCTTCTCCGGAACATACAGGTAAACACCTTTTTTATTGAAAACATAGATGTCAATCTCCTGGGCATTGCGTGCCGATGGCGCGGTGCGCTTGCCATCATTGCGGTTTTCTCCGTTTGCACACCAAAGAAGGTCAGCCAGCTGCTGATCAGTCAGTTCCTTGTCGGAAAACTCGCGATTGGTCTGGCGGTTGGACAAAGCCTCATACAATGGCATGCCACCTTTGGTATTCGGCTGAGGCAATTGGATATTTTGAGCCATACAGGAAATACTTAAAGTAATTATTAAGGTAATGATTGTTAACTTTTTCATATTAAATATCTTTTATTTATTTGAATTCTTGGGCGTTGACTGTTGACCGACCTTGCTAATGCCTTCACGCATCTGAGTATCGGCTTTGATATTCTGCAGCTTGTAATAATCCATTACCCCCAGATTACCATTGCGGAATGCATCTGCCAGTGCAAGCGGGACCTCAGCTTCAGCGAGGATGACCTTAGCGCGCGCATCCTGAGCCTTGGCTTTCATCTCCTGCTCCTGAGCCACGGCCATGGCACGACGCTCTTCGGCCTTGGCTTGGGCGATGTTCTTGTCAGCATTGGCCTGGTCCATCTGCAACATAGCACCGATGTTCTTACCCACATCCACGTCTGCGATATCGATGGAGAGAATCTCGAAAGCAGTACCAGAGTCAAGGCCCTTTGAGAGCACCAGTTTGGAGATGGAATCCGGATTCTCGAGCACCATTTTGTGCGTCTCGGCGGAACCGATTGCGGAGACAATACCCTCACCCACACGGGCGATGATGGTTTCCTCGCCAGCACCACCCACCAACTGGCGGATGTTGGTACGCACGGTCACACGAGCCTTGGCAATCAACTGGATACCATCCTTGGCCACTGCGGCTACTGGAGGAGTGTTGATAACTTTCGGATTCACAGAGGTTTGAATAGCCTCCAAGACATTACGGCCAGCCAAGTCGATGGCGGTGGCCGCTTTGAAATCCAAAGGAATATTAGCCTTGTCGGCAGAAATCAGTGAGCTAACCACGGGCTTGATATGACCACCGGCCAAAAAGTGTGCTTCCAGCTGGTCGCGGTTAAGCGGAATGCCAGCCTTTGTGGCCGTAATCATGGCGTTTACAATCACATCTGGCGGAACGCGACGCCAACGCATTAGGATAAGCTGTACCAGAGATACATGTACACCGTTTAAAATGGCGATGAACCACAAGCGCAACGGCACCATCCAGAAGAAGAGGATGACCAGCGCGAGCACGCCGATGATGATTAATATTGTCTGTGACATAATTTATTGATTATTTGGGTTTAACATATACTTTTCCGCCTTCGATGCGTGTGATTTCAATTTCTGTATCCACCTCAATGAAGTCCTGCGGAGAGGAAACCTCCACCACTTCGCCATCAAACTCGCCAGTTCCCATAGGAGCCAGACGGGAGATTGCCTTTCCTGTCGCACCGACCTTGACCTTGCTGGCATCCACTTCGTTCATCTTGCTGTCAATGCGAGTGTTAAGCTGTAGCCGTTTCCAGGTCTTGGTGCGCATCATCAGCACAAAACAGCCAATGGTGAACACCGCGGTAAGCACCAGTGTGGCTGTGCCCGCCGCCATGCCATATTGCACGTAGGAAGCCACCACACCTGCCACCATGCACAACACGCCGATGATGGCCACTACCCCACCCGGGATCACCAGGAAGTCGAGAATCATCAGCAAAATGCCGATCAGGATGATGAATATGATAGAGAACCAGCCCATGGGAGATTAGAGATTAGAGATTAGAGATTAGGGTTTAGAGTTTAGAGATTTGATTAAAGTTAGTTGATTTTTATGATGTAGTAGTTTTTCTTACCTTTTTGGACAAGGATATATCGTTGATTCAGAAGATTTTCCTTTGAAACATTGAAGTCTTCCTTCACTTTCGTCTTGTTGATGGCAACGCCGTTGTCTTTGAGCATACGACGGGCTTCGCCCTTGGAAGCGAATACCTGAGTGTGCTCAGCGAGAAAGTCAACCACGCCGCAACCGTTTTCGATCACAGAAGCGGGAACTTCGAATTGCGGCACGCCATCGAACACGGCGAGGAACATCTTCTCCGACAGTGAGGCAAGGCTTTCGGCCGTGCCCTTGCCGAACAGAATCTCGGAAGCGTTAACCGCAGCATCGTAATCCTCCTGCGAGTGCACTCGTACGGTAAGATCTTTAGCCAGAGCTTTTTGCAGTACACGCAAGTGCGGAGCCGCATCATGTTCGGCTTCCATCGCTTCGATTTCCTCTTTCGTAAAATGGGTGAAGATGCGAATATAACGTTTGCTGTCTTCGTCGGAGCAGTTTAGCCAGAACTGGTAGAAGGCGTACGGGGAGGTTCTTTCGGGGTCGAGCCAGATGTTGCCTTTTTCCGTTTTGCCAAATTTGCCGCCATCAGCTTTCGTAATTAGCGGGCAGGTCAGCGCGTAAGCCTCACCATTGAGTTTACGGCGGATCAGTTCCGTGCCTGTGGTGATATTGCCCCATTGGTCGGAACCACCCAGCTGCAAGCGGCAATTCTGCGTCTCGTAGAGATGCAGGAAGTCATAGCCTTGCACCAGCTGGTAGGAAAATTCAGTAAAGGACATACCGTCGCCCTCGCCGTTGAAGCGCTTCTTGACGGAATCCTTGGCCATCATATAGTTGACGGTAATGTGCTTGCCGATGTCGCGGATAAATTCCAAGAAACTGAACTTGCTCATCCACTCGTAGTTATTGACGAGGACAGCTCCATTTGGTTCATCCGTGTCAAACTGGAGGAACTTGCTGAGTTGTTTCTTGATACACTCCTGATTGTGCTTCAACGTCTCTTCATCCAACAAATTACGTTCTTGCGACTTTCCGGAGGGGTCGCCGATCATGCCGGTGGCACCGCCCAACAACGCGATGGGGCGATGGCCGCAGCGTTGGAAGTGAGAGAGCATCATGATACCCACCAAGTGTCCTATATGAAGAGAATCGGCAGTAGGATCAATGCCCAGATAGGCACTGCACATGCCTTTGTTCAACATTTCTTCTGTACCGGGCATGATATCATGCAACATGCCACGCCATTTGAGTTCTTCTACAAAATTCATCGATCTAAAATTATTGATAATTAGCTATTTATAATCAATCTTCGGAAACATCCACCAGCCACTTTTCTTCCTGCTTCTTCACTCTGAACTCCAAAGATTTCTTTTCATTGTTACAGGTGAAGTGGCATGTGCACACTGCCAGGCTGTCGTTGACATACTTGCATTTGGTATCCAGCACTTCGACTTTGCTCTCATTCATCATCTTCAACCGTTCTGGATTGTTGCGCATATACTTTTGAAGATTACGGAACAGCGCCGCGTCATGCGCAACCGAATACTTGTACATGGCATCAAAATCAGCAGTTACAAAAGCGACGGAGAATTTCTCCATCACACTCTCGGGGGTGGAGAAGTCTTTGTTTTTGTCTTTACAAGATGAAAAGAGCAAAAGGCCGATGGCAATGAAAGCGATAATCCTTATTTTTCTCATAATAATGCAGTTGTTGAAAAGTGTGCAAAAATACAAAAAAAACGTATCTTTGCAGCTTGAAATAAAGATTAATACTAAATGAATAATAATATGACACTTCAAGAATTTCAAGAAGACATCAAACGAGGCATTCCCAGCACTTTACCTCAGGCAAAGCCTTACGATCCCACAGTAAATCATGCGCCCAAGCGCAAAGACATATTGACCAAAAAGGAGAAACAACTTGCCTTGCGCAACGCACTCCGCTACTTTGACCCGTCGCTGCACGCACAGCTGATTCCCGAGTTTGTAAAGGAGCTTCACGATTACGGCCGCATCTACATGTACCGTTATCGTCCTGATTACGAGATGTATGCACGTCCCATTGACGCCTACCCTGCCAAGAGCAAGCAGGCCGCGGCCATCATGCTGATGATCCAGAACAACCTGGACCCTGCAGTTGCGCAGCATCCACACGAGCTCATCACCTACGGTGGCAACGGCGCCGTGTTCCAGAACTGGGCACAGTACCGTCTGGTCATGAAATACCTGTCAGAGATGACTGACGAGCAGACCCTCGTCATGTACTCCGGCCATCCGCTGGGACTATTCCCGTCACATAAGAACGCCCCGCGCGTGGTGGTCACTAACGGCATGGTGATTCCCAACTACTCCAAACCTGACGACTGGGAGCGCATGAACGCCCTCGGCGTGAGCCAATACGGCCAGATGACCGCCGGCTCATACATGTACATCGGACCGCAAGGCATCGTGCACGGCACCACCATCACCGTGCTGAACGCCAGCCGCAAGATTGGCGGCGAAATTGGCGGCAAGCTCTTCGTGACCGCCGGATTGGGCGGCATGTCGGGCGCTCAACCCAAAGCTGGCAACATTGCCGGCGTAGTCTCTATCACCGCTGAAATCAACCCCTCAGCCACACAGAAACGCTACGACCAAGGCTGGGTGGACGAAATACACGAGAACTTGGACGAATTGTTCGAAAAGGTTAACGAAGCCCGCGCACAGAAGCTCGCCCGCTCTTTCGCCTATCAGGGCAACGTGGTGGATTTGTGGGAGTACTGCGCCGAGCACAACATCCAAGTCGATCTGGGCAGCGACCAAACCTCGTTGCACAACCCGTGGGCTGGCGGCTATTATCCTGTGGGCATCTCCTTTGAGGACGCCAAGGTCATGATGGCTGAGCAACCCGAGAAATTCAAAGCCGCTGTGGAAGAGAGCTTGCGCCGTCAGGTGGCCGCCATCAACAAGCTGACTGCCAAGGGCATGTACTTCTTCGATTACGGCAACGCCTTCCTTTTGCAATCTTCGCGCGCTGGAGCCGACATCATGAAAGAGGACGGCACGTTCCGCTATCCTTCCTATGTGCAAGATATCATGGGACCCATGTGCTTCGACTACGGTTTCGGCCCGTTCCGCTGGGTGTGCACTTCCGGCAAGCCTGAAGATCTGGAGGTCACCGACCACCTGGCCATGGACGTGCTCCGCAAGATCAGCGAGACTGCGCCACAGGAGATTTCCCAGCAGATGAAAGACAACATCACCTGGATCAAGGGTGCCAAGGAAAACCATCTGGTGGTGGGTTCGCAGGCCCGTATCCTGTATGCCGATGCAGAAGGCAGAACCAAGATTGCCGCTGCATTCAATGAGGCAGTCAAGAACGGCAGGCTGACCGCTCCGGTGGTCATCGGCCGCGACCATCACGACGTGTCCGGCACGGACTCCCCGTTCCGCGAGACCTCCAACATCTATGACGGATCCAGTTTCTGCGCCGACATGGCCGTGCAGAACGTCATCGGCGACGGCTTCCGCGGTGCCACGTGGGTGAGCATCCACAACGGCGGCGGCGTCGGCTGGGGCGAGGTCATCAACGGCGGCTTCGGCATGGTGCTGGATGGCACCGAGGAGAGTGACCGCAGACTGCGCAACATGTTGTTCTGGGATGTCAACAACGGCATCAGCAGACGCGCGTGGGCACGCAACGACGGCGCCCTGTTCGCCATCAAGCGCGCCATGGCGGCAAATCCCAACCTTACCGTCACCCTGCCGAATTTTGCGGACGACGATTTGATTGAAAAACAATTCTAACATCATTATATCCTGTAGAGACGTGCCATGGCGCGTCTCTACAAATTTTTATAACACACACCGTATTATCGTGAGACACGTCAGATTGTTCATATTGATTCCCCTGTTGGTGGTCATTTGTGCCGGGTGCAAAAAGAAACCCGACCCTATCGTCATCACACCTGACATCAAGAAAAACCACCTGCAACGCAACCACATATACGGCGGCGTGAAAATCATCAAGACGAGCACCTACTTTATGGCCGCCGACTCCATCATGGTGGAGGACACCGCCAACATCAGCAAGTTATTGAGACGCCGCAAGCCGGATATCATCACTACCCAGCAATACACCTCCGACGGTTATCTTCTCCAGTTTGTAAAATTCAACCAACAGAAAGACACCCTGCTAAAGAGAGATTACCATTACAACGACCTGGCCCTGGCGACCCGCTGGGAAGAGTACGACTCCACGGGCATTATGATCACCCGCGGCAAGTACCTGTACGATCGCAACAAATTCCTCTGTGGGGAGCAAATCTTCAATGGCGACAGCATCGCTATTGCATTTGCCTACAACACCGACGGGATTGGCAACATCACCAGCGTCACCCAATCCATGGGCGACTTTACCATGCATACCGAGAACAAGTACAACCAGGACGGGCAAGTGGTCAAAATAGTGGAGTATGAGCCCAACGGACGGGCTTTCAAGACCGTCAAGCTCGAATACGACAACTATGGCGACGAAGTGAACCGCTGCGTGTACAAATCCGGCGACAAGATGATCGAATACACCTACAATCAATACAGCCAGGAAGGCAAGCAACTGAAAACCATCTATGAAGACAAAATCCACCATCTGAAAGAGACACACTACTACTTCGACCACGACCGCTACTGCAACTGGCTAACCGAAGTGCTCGTGCAAGACAATCAGATACTGTCTATTAGAAAACGTCAAATCATTTATTATCAAAACTAACATGGATTTAAGCAACATTTTATCAATCACCGGAAAAGGCGGACTATTTAAACTCATTTCCAGAACGCCAAACTGCTTCATCGTTGAATCACTCGAAGACGGACATCGTTTCCCTGCATTTTCCCAGGACGGCGTAGCCACATTGGACAACATTGCCATATTCACCGAAGAGGATGAAGTAACCCTCCAATCGGTCTTCCAAGCCATCTTCAAGAAAGAGAACGGAGCTGCCCTTGAAGCGCCCAAAGATGGCAACGCCCTAAAAGCCTACTTCGCTGAAGTGCTTCCCAACTATGACCGTGAGCGCGTATATGTATCCAACATCAAAAAGGTGTTGGCGTGGTACAATATTCTCGTCGGACATAGCCTCATTGATTTGGAAGAGGAGAAGGAGGAGAAGAGTAATGAGTAATGAGTAATGAGTAATGGAAAATGGAATTCATTTCAAATTACACATTTCAAATTACACATTGAAGAAGGCCGGGGTAGTAATATAAAGTTAGGAGTTGGGATTTCATTATAACATTTTTCGCTAATAACATTTTATGAAAGAAGTTTACAATAATGAGAAACGCCGAGGGCTGATTACAGTATTGAGCATCGTTGCCGTGCTGTTAATCGGAGTGGGCATATTCTTTTACTACAATTTCTTCAGACAGACCAAGTCTGAACTGATAGAGGCTGTGCCCACCGATGCAGTTTTCCTGTTCGAGGTGAACGACAACACTGACTTTGCCAAAAATGTCTCTCCGCTACTCCCCTACTTCAACGAGCTGTTCGCGATGGACGTGCTGCCCGCATTCGAATCGGTTCACAACGCGCTGCCCGCCAACCAGTATGATATCACAATTTCCGGGCATCCGCTGGACAACAGCAACGTTCTCCTCTTCAACACGCACATCGACAAAGCTTCTTTCAAGCGAATGCTCAAGGCCCTCAGCATTGACCCGGGCAACTGTGAGACATTCGAACAGCAGAAAATCTACACCTACGGTACTGATTTCAAGAAACTACACTTCGCCTTCGTCAACCACATCCTCTCCATCACCACCAGCATGGACCTGCTGAAAAAGTCCATCGTTCAGCATCGTCATCCCAAGAACCTGCTTTCTGTGGAGGGGTTCAAGAAACTTTACGATTTGGCGGAAAAGAACAAGAAGCACAACTGGCTCTTTGTCAGCGCCAATTACACCGACGAATTGTGCACCTATTTTGCACCGGCTTCCGCCGCCAAGATTCAGGCTTTCAAAGCCATGTCACCATGGGCTGCATTCCAGATACGATTTTCCAGCAACGAGATGATGCTTTCAGGATATACGTTTACCGGTGAAAAAATGCAGGAGCAGTTCGCCAATGTCATCGCCGACAGTTCCATTCCGGAAGATCTCCTACCCTACCATACCAGCCAGTATTACCAACTGGAGCTGCCAGAAAACGACCTCTGCTATTTCACCATGCCGCAGGACACTGCTTGTGGCATCCGGTTTATGTTGGTCAAAAGAGACACTACGGGCAACAGCTATTCTCCTTTCATGAATGACAGACAGATGGAAGACCTGATGGCTGCCTACCCCAACGGCGTATTTCCCGTCACGGACAGCATTGTTCTCCCCACCAGATCTATCTTCGACTCCACGCAATACAAATTGTTCGCCATCAAGGGTGACCAATACTTGTTTGCGCCTTCCATTGAAGCTTACGTGATGTACAATCAAGATATTGCCTCCAACGGAGCCATCACCGGCAACCGCTACTACAAATTCGCCAAGGGAAACATCGCATCTTCCAACATCATGGAGTTCACCATCTACAACCCAACAGAGAAAAAAGGTCTGCCTTCCAAACTGTCCGAAAAGGGCAAAAACTCCCATTTTGGCCAAGACCTGTTCATCTTCTCCTTGAGTTGCAACAACATCACGGATGATTTTGCCTCCGTGAACATTTATCTTAATTTTGTAAAATGAAAAAAGAAATACCCGTATTGCTGCTCACCGGATATCTTGGAAGCGGCAAAACCACATTGGTCAACCGAATCCTAACCAACGAGCGTGGCATCAAATTCGCCGTCATCGTCAACGATCTCGGAGAAATCAACATTGACGCGGACCTCATCCAGAAGGGCGGCGTGGTAAACCAGCAGGACGACAGTCTGGTGGCCCTGCAAAACGGCTGCATCTGCTGCACGCTGAAGATGAACTTGGTGGAGCAGCTGCGCGACATCATCGACCAACAGCGCTTCGACTACATCGTGATCGAGGCCAGCGGCATCTGTGAGCCGGAGCCCATCGCCCAAACCATTTTCTCCATGCCGAGAATGGGCGAACAGTTTATTCGCAACGGCATTCCCAGACTCGACTGCATCGTCACCGTAGTGGACGCTATGAGAATGCAGAGTGAATTCGGCTGCGGCGACCGCTTGTTGCGGAAGCATCTTGAAGAGGATGATATTGAAAATCTTGTCATCCAGCAGATTGAGTTCTGTAACATGATACTCCTGAACAAGGCCTCCGAAGTGACGTCCGACGAGCTGGGGCGCGTGCGTGGCATCATCCGCGCTATCCAAACCAAAGCGCCCATCATTGACTGCGACTACTGTGGTGTGGAGTTGGACCAAATCTTGAACACCAAGATGTTCGATTACGAAAAAGTAGCCACATCAGCCGCCTGGATTCGGGGAGTGGAAGGGATTCATGATGAGGTGCATGAGGAACACGAAGGACACGAAGAGCACGAAGGGCACGAAGGACATGAGCATCATCACCATCACCACCACCATCATCATGACGAGGGCGAGGCAGAGGAATACGGCATCAGCACATTTGTGTATTACCGCCGGCAGCCTCTTGTATTGGGCAAATTCGACGAATTTGTTTCCACCCTGCCCAAGAGCGTTATCCGCGCCAAGGGCATCTGTTATTTCAAGAGCGAGTACGATGCATGCTATCTGTTCGAACAGGCTGGGCGACAGCTGCAGCTGAAAGATGTGGGCCTGTGGTTCGCCACCATGCCATCGGATGAACTCGCTGAAATGATGGAGAAGGAGCCCGGATTGCGCCGCGACTGGGACGAGCGCTACGGCGACCGCATGCAGAAAATTGTGTTCATCGGACAGAACATGGACCAAGAGGCGATCACCGCCGCCCTGGACGCATGCCTGACAGAATAATTGATTTGTAGAGACGTGCCATGGCGCGTCTCTACCCCATTCACCCCTTTAACCCCATTCACCCCTTATTATGGCCGACGACAAGAAAATCATCTTTTCCATGGTGAACGTCAGCAAGACGATTCCACCCCAAAGACAAATTCTCAAGAACATCTACCTCTCCTTCTTCTACGGAGCCAAGATCGGCGTGTTAGGTCTCAACGGCGCGGGCAAGTCCACGTTGTTGAAGATCATCGCCGGCATTGACAAGTCTTATCAGGGCGAGGTGGTTTTCGCGCCTGGCTACTCCATCGGATATCTGCCGCAGGAGCCGCAACTGGACGACAATCTCACCGTCAAGGAGGTCGTTATGCAGGGCGTTCAGAAGATTGTAGATGTATTGAAAGAGTACGAGGAGGTGAACATGAAGTTTGCCGAGCCGATGAGCGACGACGAGATGAACAAACTCATTGAGCGTCAGGGCGAGCTCACGGAACTGATTGACCAATACGATGCTTGGGAGTTGGATTCCAAGCTGGAGCGCGCCATGGACGCCTTGCGCTGTCCTGACGGTGACACGCCGGTGAAGAACCTCTCCGGAGGCGAGCGCCGTCGTGTGGCTTTATGCCGTCTGCTGCTCACCGAACCGGATATCCTGCTACTGGACGAGCCCACCAACCACTTGGATGCCGAATCCGTGGAATGGCTGGAGGCGCATTTGCAGCAATACAAGGGCACCGTTATCGCCGTCACGCACGACCGCTACTTTCTGGACCATGTGGCCGGCTGGATTCTGGAATTGGACCGTGGCGAGGGTATCCCATGGCAGGGCAACTACTCATCATGGTTGGAGCAGAAATCGAACCGCTTGGCCATGGAGCAGAAGCAGGAAAGCAAGCGCATGAAGACACTCGAGCGCGAGCTGGAATGGGTGCGCATGGCCCCGAAAGCACGCCACGCCAAATCGAAAGCCCGTTTGAATGCCTACGACAAGTTGCTCAATGAAGATGTGAAAGAGAAAGAAGAAACCTTGCAGATCTTCATCCCCAACGGTCCGCGTTTGGGCAACAACGTTATTGAGGCGCGCAACGTGCGTAAGGCATTCGGCGACAAGCTGCTATTTGACGACCTCAACTTCAACCTGCCGCCCAACGGCATTGTGGGTGTCATCGGCCCCAACGGCGCCGGCAAGACCACCCTATTCCGCCTCATCATGGGTTTGGACACACCCGATAGCGGCGACTTCAAGGTCGGCGAAACTGTCAAGGTGGGTTACATTGACCAACAACACACCGTCATCGATCCAGAGAAGAGCGTCTGGGAGGTAGTCTCGGAAGGCAACGAGCAAATTATGATGGGCGGACGACTCATCAACTCACGGGCCTATCTGTCGCGGTTCAACTTCAGCGGCACGGAGCAGAACAAGAAGGCCGGCGTATTGTCCGGCGGTGAACGCAATCGTCTGCACCTAGCCCTGACACTGAAATCTGAGGCCAACGTGTTGCTCTTGGACGAGCCCACCAACGACATCGACGTGAACACGCTTCGTGCCTTGGAAGAGGGGTTGGAGAACTTCGCGGGCTGTGCCGTCATCATCAGCCACGACCGCTGGTTCCTCGACCGCATCTGCACGCACATCCTCGCCTTCGAGGGCGACTCGCAAGTCTATTTCTTCGAGGGCAGCTACACCGAATATGAAGAGAATAAAAAAATGCGTCTCGGCAACGTAACGCCAAAACGCATTCATTATAAAAAGATTACGGTAATATAATCGCTCACTTCAGCAATCCCATCAGGTAGCCGCCATAACCGCTCTTCAGCAGGGGTTGGGCAATCTTTTCCAGCTGTTCCGCATCGATGAATCCATGCTTATAGGCAATCTCCTCGATGCAGCCCACTTTCAGGCCCTGGCGCGCCTCGATGACCTGAACAAACTGTGTGGCTTCTATCAAGGAATTGAACGTGCCCGTGTCGAGCCAGGCCGTGCCACGATCAAGTTGGCAAACCTTCAGCTTGCCAGCTTCAAGATAGTATTTGTTGACATCTGTGATTTCATACTCTCCACGTGCGCTGGGTTTGATGTTCTTGGCCACTTCAACCACACTGTTGTCATAAAAATACAAACCGGGAACCGCAAAATTAGACTTGGGTTGTTTAGGCTTTTCCTCAATGGAAATGGCTTTCATATTCTCATCAAACTCAACCACACCATACCGTTCGGGGTCAGACACATGGTAAGCGAAAATCACACCGCCCTCAGGATCCTTGTTTTCCATAAGATGATGTTCAATGCCACCTCCGTAGAAGATGTTATCACCCAGCACCAGCGCGGCCTTGTCGTTGCCGATGAATTCTTCGCCCAGCACGAAAGCTTGTGCCAAGCCGTTGGGCACTTCCTGCACTTTATACTCAAAACGGCAACCGATGCGCGAACCATCGCCCAGCAGATGCTCAAAGTTAGGGAGGTCCTGTGGGGTGGAAATGATGAGTATCTCCCGAATATCGGCCTGCATCAAGGTGGATATGGGATAATAAATCATCGGTTTGTCGTAGATAGGCATCAGCTGCTTGCTCATGGCAAGCGTGATGGGATGCAAACGGGTGCCAGCGCCGCCGGCCAAAACTATACCTTTCATATTATTGTAATTTAATAATTTTCCTTTTCGATTTTTGGATTTGCAGATGCAAAAATAATAAAACAATCTTTACAAAACAAGAATGGACCCTTTCTTCCGATAAATAATGCCATCAATGTCGAAAATTTTTATCTTATAACTGAAGACCTGCTCCTTACAAATAGTTCCTTTGTAATCGCCATACCAGCGGAAGTGTTTGTCATTGGAATAGAACACAGTCTCTCCCCAACGGTTGAAAATCATTATCTCGCACTCCCCTATCCGGTCAATGTACGTTTCCGGAAGACTGAAAAAGTCGTTCAAACCATCATGGTTGCTGGGGGTAATGGCATTGGGCAGATGCATCTCGGACAGCAGCAATTCAGGCTGTATCGGTTCTGGTTGGGGTGGTTCCGGTTGGGGCGGTTCAGGAGGATCTGGTGGCTCCGGCGGGTCGGGCGGGGTCGGAGGCACTATGATGTCCAGTTCCAGTGTCACTACACTGTCGCAGCCGCTGACACTTACCAGCGTATTTTGCAGCGAAAGATGATAGTCGGGAACATTGACCGTCTCGGATGCCGGAACGACAAAGCCATTGCCGATATACTCCTCACCTTCATTTACTTCATCGTACACCACAGTTTCAAGTGTAGGATTCACAGTCAGGTGCAAAATCACGATACTGTCACAACCCGCCGCGTTGGTGGTGCGAAACGTGGCCGTGTCGGTACTCTCGTAGAAGGTTCGGCCATGCCATACAAAGCTGTCGCAGGCGGTGGCTGACTCAACAGACTGAACATTGTGCCACACGTGCAGATGGAAGAAGATGATGACGCTGTCGCAACCATTTGGATAGCGTATCGTATCCGTCTGTGTGCCAGCCTCGGTAAAATGCAAACCAAGCGTGTCGTATGGCAAATCATTCTCTATAATGGTGTCAAATAAATGAATAATAGTATCGTATAGCACCGTTACATTCATCAATATCACACTATCACAATTCTCAGCATTGGTTACCGTTGCGTTAGCTCTTTCAGATGCGGTGAAAGTATGTCCATTCCACACCAAAGGCAGATCATCGGAACAGACTGTGGAATCCAAGGTGCTGAACGTACTTTTGCGAATGGTAAGCCTTAACATCTCTGTTGAATCACAACCATGAACCGTTTCGCCAGCGTTCCAATAGTACAGTCCAGACTGCCGATAAATCGTATTGTGCCACTGATACCAATCGCAAACATTCTGCGTTATCACCACTGTTGTGTCACGATAAATGGTCAAGTGCAATCTCACGATGCTGTCGCAACCGTCAGGCATCACACCTTCAAAAACATGGGTGGCCGTCTCTGTAGATGCTGTATATTCCACTCCGTACCATGTGAAAGCATCGCATGCAACTGCGCTGGTATCTCCAATTCTAAGCTCACATTCGCTCACTATCACAGTTATGCTAACCGGCTCTGAAGAACAGCCGTCGGTTGTGCCAACCACGGTATAGGTCGTGGTAGCTGTCGGGGTAACGGTTACAGCCGCCGTTGTCTCTCCTGTATTCCACTCGAAGTTGTCCGCGCCGGAGGCTGTCAACGTGGTGCTGTTACCCGTAATGACGGCCGTCTCACCTGAAACGGTGACCACAGGGGTATGGTTGATGGTCAGGTGTAGGGTCACAACCGAGTCGCAGCCCAAAGCACTGGTGGTGCGGAATGTGGCCGTGTCGGTACTCTCGTAGAAAGTCCGTCCATGCCATACAAAGCTGTCGCAGGCAGTGGCTTCGACAATCTCTGTCACCTTCTGGTTGATGGTCAAGTGCAATCTCACGATGCTGTCGCAACCGTCAGGCATCACACCTTCAAAAACATGGGTGGCCGTCTCTGTAGATGCTGTATATTCCACTCCGTACCATGTGAAAGCATCGCATGCAACGGCGGTGGTATCTCCAATCGTGAGCTCACATTCACTGACAATCACATTAACGCTAACCGGTTCTGAAGAACAACCGTTGGAAGTACCAACCACGGTATAGGTGATGGTCGCTGACGGGGTCTCAGTTATAGCTGCCGAGGTATCACCCGTACTCCACTGGTAGCTGTCCGCTCCGGTCGCAGTTAATGTGGTGCTGTTTCCTGTTACAACGGCTGTCGCACCCGAAATGGTAACCACAGGAGTATGGTTGATGGTCAGGTGTAGTGTCACCACGCTGTCGCAGCCGTGCTCGTTCGTGAACGTGTGCGTCAAATTGTCGCAGCTGGCCGTGATATTCGTGTGCTCGTACCAGTCGAAGCTGTCACATGCAACAGCCGTCGTGTCACCCGTGTTGCTGTGATTGATGGTCAGGTGCAACGTCACAACCGAATCGCAACCCAAAGCACTGGTGGTGCGGAATGTGGCCGTGTCGGTACTCCCGTAGAAAGTCCGTCCATGCCATACAAAGCTGTCGCAGGCAGTGGCTTCGACAATCTCTGTCACCTTCTGGTTGATGGTCAAGTGCAATCTCACGATGCTG